>CESF01136334.1_pt1 | contig 11326 bp, 6 predicted proteins | sample 356331 | NCBI WGS metagenome assembly CESF01 (sample SAMEA2621779, study PRJEB7988) | marine metagenome | biome: marine biome (ENVO:00000447); feature: surface water layer (ENVO:00002042); material: "saline water (ENVO:00002010), including plankton (ENVO:xxxxxxxx)" | depth 5 m
TTAATGGAGAACAAAAATGGGTTGATACTGTTATGAAATTAATGGAATCTGTAGATAATTGGATTGAGCTTCCTACAAGAGAAGTTGATAAAGATTTTCTAATGCCTATTGAAGATGTATTTTCTATCACAGGTAGAGGTACAGTTGCAACTGGAAGGATTGAGACTGGTGTAGCTAATACAGGTGATTCAGTTGATATTATTGGTATGGGTGCTGAAAAGCTAGCCTCTACAGTAACTGGTGTTGAAATGTTTAGAAAAATATTAGATAGAGGTGAAGCAGGCGATAATGTTGGTATACTTTTAAGAGGTATTGAAAAAACTGACATTAGTAGAGGTATGGTAATTTGTAAACCAGGATCTGTTAAACCACATGCAAAATTCAAAGCGGAAGTATATATACTTAAAAAAGAAGAAGGAGGAAGACACACACCTTTCCATAATAATTACAGACCTCAGTTTTATGTAAGAACTACGGATGTTACTGGTAATATTGAGCTTCCAAGTGGAGTTGAAATGGTAATGCCTGGCGATAATCTTACTATCACTGTTGAACTTATTCAACCTATAGCATGTAGTGTTGGTTTAAGGTTTGCTATAAGAGAGGGTGGAAGAACAGTAGGTGCAGGACAAGTAACAGAAATTTTAGATTAATAATACCAGATGAGTGTGTAAATTTTACTCACTCATTTTTGGTTGACAGGTAAGACTCTCAACATACGGGTTTAGCTCAGTTGGTAGAGCACTGGTCTCCAAAACCAGGTGTCGGGAGTTCGAGTCTCTCAACCCGTGCAATAAAATATTATGGAAAATATTTTAAACTATATCAAAGATTCTTTTAGTGAGTTAAGAGATCATGTTACATGGACTCCAATGATAGAACTTCAAAAGATGACTTTAGTGGTTTTAGTTTTTTCTGTAATTTTTGCTTTAATAATTTGGGTAGCAGATACTATTCTTTCTGAAATTTTTAAATTTTATTTTCAATTAGTGTGATAATGACAGAAGTTGTAGAAAAAAAGTGGTATGTGATTAGAGGAATCAGTGGTCAAGAAAATAAGATCAAAGATTATATTGAAAGTGAAGTAAAAAGACTTAATATTGCTCATTTTGTTGAGGACGTTATCGTTCCAACTCAAAAAGTGGTTCAAATTAGAAATGGTAAAAAAGTAAGTAAAGAAAAAGTTTATTTTCCAGGATATATAATGATTAAAGCAAACTTAACAGGTGAAATTCCACATACAATCAGATCATTTCCAAATATTTTAGGTTTTTTAGGTGAAACTAAGGGTGGTGATCCTGTTCCTTTGAGATCAAACGAGGTTAGTAGAATGCTCGGAAAAGTTGACGAGCTTTCTATGGAAGGTGAAAACATAGCAATTCCATTTACAATAGGGGAAAATATTAAAGTAATAGACGGTCCATTTAACGGTTTTAATGGAACTATTGAGAAAGTTAATGAAGAAAAAAGAAAACTTGAAGTTATGGTAAAGATTTTTGGCAGGAAAACTCCTTTAGAGCTTTCCTATATGCAGGTTGAAAAAGTATAAATGTTACATATAAAATATTTTTGAGAGCTTCCAAACTCAAAAATTAAAAATTTATTAATGGCAAAAGAAGTACAAAAAGTTTTAAAGTTACAGATTAGGGGAGGTGCTGCGAATCCATCACCACCTGTTGGTCCTGCATTAGGAGCTGCCGGTGTGAATATTATGGAATTCTGCAAGCAGTTTAATGCCAGAACTCAAGATAAGCCAGGTAAGGTTGTGCCTGTAGTTGTTTCTGTTTTTGCAGACAAATCTTTTGAGTTTGTTGTTAAAACACCGCCAGCCGCTGCTCAGTTACTTGAAGCTGCTAAGGTAAAAAAAGGTTCAGGTGAGCCTAACAGAATTAAGGTTGCATCTGTAACTTGGGATCAAATTAAGAAAATAGCTGAAGATAAGATGGTTGATTTAAATGCTTTTACTGTCGAATCTGCAATGAAGATGGTTGCTGGTACTGCTAGGTCAATGGGTTTAAATGTTAAAGGTCAATCACCTTTTTTATAATTTATATTATGGCAAAATTGACAAAAAATAGAAAAGATTCAATGTCTAAATTTGACAGAGATTCATTATATAGTCTTCAAGAAGCATCAAAAATAATTAGAGATTTTTCTAAGCTTAAATTTGATTCATCAATTGATATTGCTGTAAATCTTGGTGTTGATCCTAAAAAAGCAGATCAAAATATTAGAGGTGTTGTAACTCTTCCAAATGGTACTGGTAAAGATGTTAAAGTTCTAGCTCTCGTAACACCAGATAAAGAAGATGAAGCAAAAAATGCAGGTGCTGATTTAGTTGGTTTAGATGAATACATTAAAAAAATCAAGGATGGATGGACTGATGTGGATGTTATTATAACCATGCCAAGTATTATGGGTAAGCTAGGTCCTCTAGGAAGGATTTTAGGTCCGAGAGGTTTAATGCCTAACCCTAAGACTGGTACCGTAACTATGAATATTGGTAATGCAGTTCAAGAAGTTAAAGCTGGTAAAATTGACTTTAAGGTTGATAAAAATGGAGTAGTACACGTATCTATCGGCAAGGTTTCTTTTGATGCAGACAAAATATTAGAAAATGCTTCGGAGGTTATTAATCACATCATTAAAATTAAACCATCCTCATCCAAAGGTGTATACCTAAAAAGTATTTCTATGTCTAGTACAATGAGTCCAGGAATTAAAATTGACACTAATACAATTTAAAATGACTAGAGAAGAAAAAACAAATATGATTGAATCTATCAAGTCTAACTTAGATAATAATTCTATTGTTTACCTTGCAGATTGCTCTGGTTTGGATGCTGTTTCAACTTCAAAACTTAGAAGAGCCTGTTTCAAATCTAATATTAAATTATCAATTGTTAAAAATACTTTATTATTTAGAGCAATGGAAGAAGTTAATAAAGATTTTGGAGAACTTAAATCGGTTTTAAAAGGTAACACAGCATTGATGCTTTCTGATGTGGGGAATGCTCCTGCTAAGGTTATACAAAATTTCAGAAAAAAATCTGAAAAACCAATTTTAAAAGGTGCATTTGTTGAAGAATCAATTTATCTTGGAGATGATCTATTAGAAACATTAGTAAATATTAAATCTAAGGAAGAGTTGTTAGGAGAAATTATTGGGCTCCTTCAGGCTCCAACCAAGAATTTAATTTCTGCTCTTAAATCGAGTGGAAGTAAAATCAGTAGTGTTTTAAAAACACTTTCTGAAAAAGATGAGAATAATTAAAATAACTTAAAATATATAAAATGGCAGATTTAAAAGATTTTGCAGAAAAATTAGTAAACTTAACAGTAAAAGAAGTAAATGAACTTGCTGATATTCTTAAAGATGAATATGGTATAGAACCTGCTGCCGCAGCTGCAGTTGTGTCTGGCCCTGCATCTGGAGTAACTGGTGAACAGGCAGCAGAAGAAAAATCAGAATTTACTGTTGTGCTTAATGCAGCCGGTGGGTCAAAACTAGCTGTTGTTAAATTAGTTAAAGAACTTACAGGCTTAGGTTTAAAAGAAGCTAAGGAACTTGTTGACAATGCACCAAGTAATATCAAAGAAGATATTGCTAAGGATGAAGCTGAAGGAATAAAAACCTCCCTTGAAGAAGCTGGTGCTGAAGTAGAGCTTAAATAGTTTATAGCTCTGTCAAATAAATCATAAGTCTAAAAATTAGGCTTATTAAATGTTCTTTAACTAAAATTAAATTAATGAGTACATCAACAAGACAAAATTTTGCAAATTCATCAGACATACCTAATTATCCTGACTTTTTAGATGTTCAGGTTAAATCTTTTAAAGATTTTTTTCAGTTAGAAACTAAGTCTGATCAAAGAAGTGATGAAGGGCTTTATAAAACCTTTCTTGAAAACTTTCCAATTTCAGATGCTAGAAACCAATTTGTATTAGAATTTTTGGATTATTTTGTTGACCCACCAAGATACTCAATGCATGAGTGTATAGAAAGAGGGTTAACATACAGTGTTCCGCTTAAGGCCAGATTAAAATTATATTGTACTGATCCTGAGCATGAAGATTTTGAAACTATAGTTCAAGATGTTTACTTAGGTGTAATTCCTTACATGACTGGAAGCGGTACATTTATAATTAATGGTGCTGAAAGAGTAGTTGTTTCTCAATTGCATAGATCTCCAGGTGTATTTTTTGGCCAATCTTTCCATGCTAATGGTACAAAGTTGTATTCTGCTAGAGTAATTCCTTTTAAAGGATCATGGATTGAATTTGCTTCTGATATTAATGGTGTCATGTACGCGTATATTGATCGAAAAAAAAAGTTACCCGTTACTACTCTTCTAAGATCAATTGGTTATGAAAGAGATAAGGATATATTAGAAATTTTTGATCTTGCTGAAGAGGTTAAAGTTTCTAAGTCTGGATTAAAAAAACTTACAGGTAGAAAACTAGCTGCAAGAGTTCTTAATTCCTGGTATGAAGATTTTGTTGATGAAGACACAGGTGAGGTTATTTCAATTGAAAGAAATGAAGTTGTTTTAGATAGAGATACAGTAATCGATAAGGAAAATATTGAATTGATTATTGAATCAAATACTAAAACAATACTACTTAATAAAGAAGATTTAGATGGTAACGAATATTCTGTCATATTAAATACATTACAAAAAGACCCTACCAATTCAGAAAAGGAAGCTGTCGAGCATGTCTATCGTCAACTTAGAAATGCTGAACCGCCTGATGAAGAAACCGCGAGAGGAATCATTGATAAATTATTTTTTTCTGATCAGAGATATAATTTAGGTGAAGTTGGAAGGTATAGAATGAATAAAAAATTAGGTTTAAACATTGACATGGAAAATCTAGTTCTAACTAAAGATGATATAATTACAATTATTAAGTTTTTAATTGAACTAATAAATTCTAAAGCTGAGATTGATGATATTGACCACTTATCAAATAGAAGAGTAAGGACTGTTGGTGAACAATTATCAAGTCAATTTGGTGTTGGTCTTTCTCGAATGGCAAGAACAATAAGGGAAAGAATGAATGTAAGAGATAATGAAGTTTTTACACCTATTGATCTTATTAATGCTAAAACTTTATCCTCAGTAATTAATACCTTTTTTGGAACAAACCAATTGTCTCAGTTCATGGACCAAACTAATCCACTTGCTGAGTTAACACACAAACGAAGGCTATCTGCATTAGGACCTGGAGGACTTTCCAGAGAAAGAGCTGGATTCGAAGTTAGAGATGTTCACTATACTCATTACGGTAGATTATGTCCAATTGAAACACCTGAGGGTCCAAATATTGGTCTTATTTCTTCGTTGAGTGTTTTTGCCAAAGTTAATAGCCTTGGATTTATTGAAACTCCGTATCGTGAAGTTAATAATGGTAAAATTGATATAAATAATTTTAAATATTTATCTGCAGAAGAGGAGGAAGGTAAATTAATTACTCAAGCTAATATTAAAAGAGACAAAGATGGTAATATTCTTACTGATAAAGTTATTGCTAGACTTGAAGCTGACTATCCTGTAGTTGATCCAAGTGATGTTGACTATATCGATGTCGCTCCAAATCAGATTGCATCAATTTCTGCATCATTAATTCCATTTTTAGAGCATGATGACGCGAATAGAGCTCTAATGGGTTCTAACATGATGCGTCAATCAGTACCATTGATGCAACCAGAATCTCCTATTGTTGGAACCGGACTAGAAAAACAAGTTGCTTCTGACTCAAGGGTTTTATTAAATGCTGATATGGACGGTGTAGTAACCTATGTTGATTCTCAAAAAATCACAATTAAGTATAAAATGTCTGACGATGAAAAGTCAATTTCATTTGAAAATGAGGAAAAAACATACTCTTTAGTTAAGTTTAGAAAAACTAATCAAGGTACCTGCATTAATTTAAAATCTATAGTTAAAAAAGGAGATAAAGTTAAAAAAGGTCAAGTACTCTGCGAGGGTTATGCAACTAGATCTGGTGAATTAGCTTTAGGTAGAAATTTAAAAGTAGCATTTATGCCTTGGAAGGGTTATAATTTTGAAGATGCTATTGTGATTTCTGAAAAAGTAGTTAGGGACGATTATTTTACCTCAATTCATATTGATGAATATTCTCTTGATGTTAGAGATACAAAATTGGGTATGGAAGAGTTGACTAGCGACATTCCAAACGTTAGTGAGGAAGCTACGAGTAACCTAGATGAGAATGGTATGATAAGAGTTGGTGCTGAAGTAAAATCAGGAGATATTTTAATTGGAAAAATTACACCAAAAGGTGAATCTGATCCAACACCCGAAGAGAAGTTATTGAGAGCAATTTTTGGAGATAAAGCTGGAGATGTAAAAGATGCTTCATTAAAAGCACCACCTTCTCTCAAGGGGATAGTAATCGATAAAAAACTTTTTTCTAGGACTATCAAGGATAAAAGAAGAAGAGCTGACGATAAAGATTTGTTAAAGAAGCTTGAAATTAAATTTGATCTTTTATTTAAAGATTTAAAAAGCAAGATGATCTCTAAACTTTATTTACTTCTAAGTGGAAAAACTTGCCAAGGTGTTTTTAATGATTTAGGAGAAGAAGTTATACCTAAAGGTAAAAAGTACTCACAAAAAATCTTGAATGAAATCGATGATTATATTCATTTAACTGAAACTAATTGGAGTGTTGATAAAAAAGCTAATCAACTTGCTTCTTCTTTATTGCATAACTACAGAATAAAGGAAAATGATATTCAAGGTATGCTCAGAAGAGAAAAATTTACTATTTCTGTTGGTGATGAACTGCCTGCTGGTATAATGAAATTAGCCAAGATTTACGTAGCGAAGAAAAGAAAACTTAAAGTTGGAGATAAAATGGCTGGACGCCATGGAAATAAAGGAATTGTTGCTAGAATTGTTAGACAAGAAGATATGCCTTTCTTAGAAGACGGTACACCAGTAGATATTGTTTTAAATCCTTTAGGTGTTCCCTCAAGGATGAACATTGGTCAAATTTATGAAACAGTCTTAGGATGGGCTGGTGAAAAGCTAGGTCAAAAATTTTCAACCCCAATTTTTGATGGAGCGACTCTAGATGAAATCAACTCATTGACTGATAAAGCAGATGTTCCACGATATGGTCATACATATTTATATGATGGTGGTTCCGGAGAAAAATTTGATCAAGCAGCAACAGTTGGTGTTATTTATATGCTTAAGTTAGGTCATATGGTTGATGATAAAATGCATTCAAGATCAATAGGACCATATTCATTAATTACGCAACAGCCGCTTGGTGGAAAAGCACAGTTTGGTGGCCAAAGGTTTGGAGAAATGGAAGTATGGGCTTTAGAAGCATATGGTGCATCAAGTACATTGCAAGAAATTTTAACAATCAAATCTGATGATGTCATCGGACGAGCTAAAGCATATGAGGCAATTGTTAAAGGTGATAAAATGCCAGATGCTGGTTTACCAGAATCATTTAATGTTCTAATGCATGAGTTAAAGGGCTTAGGGTTAGATATAAGACTAGAAGAATAAAATATAATTTCATTTATGGAAATCAATAAAACAAAAAAATTTAATAAAATATCCATTGGATTAGCTTCACCTGAAACTATTCTTGCATCATCTAGAGGAGAAGTTTTAAAGCCAGAGACTATTAATTACAGAACCCATAAACCTGAACGAGATGGTTTGTTTTGCGAGAGAATATTTGGACCTGTCAAAGACTATGAATGTGCATGTGGAAAATATAAAAGAATAAGATACAAAGGAATTGTTTGTGATAGATGTGGTGTTGAAGTCACTGAAAAAAAAGTTAGAAGAGACAGGGTAGGACATATTAATCTCGTTGTTCCAGTAGCTCACATATGGTATTTTAAATCTCTTCCAAACAAAATAGGTTACTTATTGGGTCTTCCTACCAAAAAGTTAGATATGATAATTTATTATGAGAGGTATGTTGTCATTCAGGCTGGCTTAGCTGTTGATAGTGAAGGAAATCCACTTAATAAAATGGATTTCCTAACAGAAGAAGAATATTTAAATATTGCTGAATCTGTCCCTGCTGAAAATCAATTCCTTGATGATTCAGACCCAAATAAATTTATTGCTAAAATGGGAGCTGAATGTTTAATTGAATTACTTTCTCGAATTGATCTTGATGAGCTTTCATATGAGCTTAGACATAAAGCTAATAACGAAACATCCAAACAAAGAAAGATGGAATCTTTGAAGAGACTCCAAGTTGTTGAATCTTTACGAGAATCCAATATAAATAAAGTAAATCGACCTGAATGGATGATATTAAAGGTAATTCCTGTAATTCCACCTGAGCTAAGACCTTTGGTTCCTCTTGATGGAGGTAGATTTGCTACATCTGATTTAAATGATTTATATAGGAGAGTAATTATCAGAAATAACAGATTAAAGAGGCTTGTTGAAATAAAAGCACCTGAAGTTATTCTTAGAAATGAAAAAAGAATGCTTCAAGAATCTGTAGACTCATTATTTGACAATACTAAAAAATCATCAGCTGTAAAAACTGAAGCTAATAGACCCTTAAAATCTCTCTCTGATTCACTAAAAGGTAAGCAGGGAAGGTTTAGACAAAATTTATTAGGTAAAAGAGTTGATTATTCTGCTCGTTCCGTTATTGTTGGAGGTCCAACACTGAAACTTTATGAGTGTGGAATACCTAAAGATATGGCTGCTGAATTATACAAGCCATTTATCGTAAAAAAATTAATTGAAAGAGGAATTGTTAAAACTGTAAAGTCAGCTAAAAAAATTATTGATACAAGAGAACCATTAGTTTGGGATATTTTAGAAAATGTTTTAAAAGGACATCCAGTTCTTTTAAATAGAGCTCCTACTTTACATAGGCTTGGTATTCAGGCATTTCAACCGATACTTATTGAAGGTAAAGCAATACAAGTACATCCTTTAGTTTGTACTGCATTTAATGCTGATTTTGATGGTGACCAAATGGCCGTTCACCTTCCCCTTGGACCTGAAGCAATTCTTGAGTCACAATTATTAATGTTAGCATCTCATAATATTTTAAATCCAGCAAATGGATCTCCTATAACTGTTCCGTCTCAAGACATGGTTTTAGGTTTATATTACATGACAAAAGAAAAAAAGTCTACAGAAAATAAAAAAGTTAAAGGTGAAGGGTTGGTTTTTTATTCGAGTGACGAAGTTAATATTGCATACAACGAAAAAAAGGTTGACTTGAACGCTTCAATTAAAGTTAAAACTAATGATCTTAATGAGCATAATGAAATTGAGAGCAAAATAATTCAAACAACTGTTGGACGAGTTCTTTTTAATGAAGTTGTTCCACCAAAAGCTGGTTTTATTAATCAAGTTCTTAATAAAAAATCACTAAGAGGTATCATTGGAGAAATTTTAAAATTGACTAGCATCCCAGAAACTGCTGAATTTTTAGACAAAATTAAAGACATGGGTTTCACTTTTGCTTTTAAAGGTGGATTATCTTTTAGTTTGGGGGATATTATTATACCTAATGAAAAAATTGAAATGATTGATTCTGCAAATAAAGATGTAGATTCCATAATTTCCAATTATAATATGGGTCTAATAACAAATAATGAGAGATATAATCAAGTTATTGATGTTTGGACTTCATCTAATGCAGCTCTTACCGAGCTTGCCATGAAAAGAATTAGGGAAGATCAACAAGGATTTAATTCCGTTTATATGATGCTTGATTCTGGAGCAAGGGGTTCAAAAGAACAAATTAGACAGTTAACTGGTATGAGAGGACTTATGGCCAAACCTAAAAAAGCTAGCTCAGGTGGCGGAGAGATAATTGAAAATCCAATTTTATCTAATTTTAAAGAAGGTTTATCAATTCTCGAATACTTTATTTCAACCCATGGTGCCAGAAAAGGCTTAGCTGATACTGCATTAAAAACTGCAGATGCCGGTTATTTAACCAGAAGATTAGTAGATGTAGCTCAAGATGTAATTGTTAATATTGAGGATTGCCATACTTTAAGAGGAATTAAAGTTGAAGCGTTGAAAAAAAATGAAGAAGTTGTAGAGACTTTAGGAGAGAGAATTCTTGGAAGAGTTTCTTTACATGATATTTTTAATCCGTTAAACCAACAAATAATTGTAAAATCAGGAAATGAAATTAATGAATTGGCTGTTAAAAAAATTAGTTCTTTGCCAATTGATTCAGTTGAGGTTAGATCACCATTGACTTGTGAAGCTGATCGAGGCATTTGTGTAAAATGTTATGGCCGAAATCTAGCTACTGGTAAAATGGTACAGATTGGTGAAGCTGTTGGTGTTACTGCTGCTCAGTCCATTGGTGAACCTGGTACTCAATTAACTCTTAGAACATTTCATGTAGGTGGAATTGCTGGAAATATTTCTGAAGAGAATAAGCTTCTTTCTAAGTTTGATGGAATTACTGAAATTGAAGACTTAAAAGTTGTTAAGTCAAAGGATTCCGATGGTAATGCAACTAATTTAGTATTATCAAGAACATGTGAAATTAAGGTTCTTGACTCAAAATCAGGTATAGTTTTAAGTTCGAATGTAATTCCTTACGGATCTTCAATTCATATTAAAAGTGGAGTTAAGATTAAAAAAGATGATATAATATGTAAATGGGATCCATATAATGGTGTAATTATATCAGAATTTGGAGGTAAGGTTGAATATGAAAATATTGAAAAAGGTGTTACATATCAGGTTGAAATTGATGAACAAACAGGATTTAAAGAAAAAGTTATTTCTGAGTCGAGGAATAAAAAATTAATTCCTACATTATTAATAAATGATAGCAAAGGTAAAAATCTAAGAACTTATAATTTACCTGTTGGAGCCCATCTAATTGTTGATGACGCTGAAAAAGTAGAACAAGGTAAAATTTTAGTTAAAATACCTAGAAAATCTGCTAAATCTGGTGATATAACAGGTGGTTTACCTAGGGTGACTGAACTTTTTGAAGCAAGAAATCCGTCAAATCCAGCCGTCGTTAGCGAAATAGATGGTGTTATTACTTTTGGTAAAATTAAAAGAGGTAATAGAGAAATTATTGTTGAATCAAAAACTGGTGAAATAAAAAAATATTTGGTTAAATTATCTAATCAGATTTTAGTCCAAGAAAATGATTTCGTTAAAGCTGGAATGTCACTTTCTGATGGAGCAATTACTCCAAATGATATATTAAATATTAAAGGACCGTCTGCTGTACAACAGTACCTTGTTAATGAGGTTCAAGAAGTTTATAGATTGCAAGGTGTAAAAATTAATGATAAACATTTTGAAGT
>CESF01136405.1_pt1 | contig 11319 bp, 13 predicted proteins | sample 356331 | NCBI WGS metagenome assembly CESF01 (sample SAMEA2621779, study PRJEB7988) | marine metagenome | biome: marine biome (ENVO:00000447); feature: surface water layer (ENVO:00002042); material: "saline water (ENVO:00002010), including plankton (ENVO:xxxxxxxx)" | depth 5 m
TACTGTAAGTATTGAACCTTTTCTTTCAATCATAAATACTTCCTATTTTCTTTTAATAATAATTGTTGCAATAATATCTTAACACGGCTCAATAAAACTTTAAAAATTAGTATTAATATTATAAATAGAGCTAAATCTTGATTTGTTTCAATGAATAGCATAAAAGTTACATGTATAATATAAAGAATCTATAATAAATTGGGTAAAGAATGAAAAAAACAATATTGACAATTATAAGTACATCTTTTATTTCTACTATTTTTGTACAAGCTTCTTCAAAGATTGAAGTGATTACAAATGATACCTCTAGCGAAGAAATAAAATTGGTAAAATCAAAAGTTACAATAGAAGAGTGCAAAAAATATCTAGGGATTGAAAACTATAATTTTATAAATGAAATTTATAGTAATGGAAATACTGCACTTTTAAAATGTAAAGAAGAACTAAAAAAATAAGAATAGGCTTTATTAAAGCCTATTCTTTAGTATGAAGTTAAACTTAATACTTCTTCTTTTTTATCATATGAATAAATTGCATAGTTTGTAGTTTTCTCTTTAATTGCTGTTACTGCCATTCTATCTGCTAATTCATTTCCTTCAATTCCTGCATGGCCTTTAACATGTTTTATTTCTATGAAATCTTTAATTCTTTCATATAATTCATGTGTTTTTTTGATAAGCTCAAGATTTTTAATCTCTCCACCTTTTTTAGTCCAGCCTTTAGCTTTCCATCCATAAGCCCATGTTGTAATACAATCAATAGAATATTTTGAATCTGAATAAATAGTGATAATATTTTTTGAACTAGTTTGCTTTGCTATGATTAAAGCTTGGTAAAGTGCGTTTAATTCTGCAATATTATTTGTACCCATTTCCACAAAATCCCCATGTAATAAAACAGGATTTCTTTCATTTGAGTAAATTGCTAATCCACTTCCTGCAAATCCAGGATTTCCAGAACATGCACCATCGCAGTAAATTCTAATATGCTCTTCATCTTCATCAATTTTAGAATCACTTATTTTTGTTTCTTCAACTTTTTTAACTGTGTTTTGATTTGGCGTTTTTATGTTATTAAACTCTAAAACCATATTATAGTTTTTTAAGATTTGTTCTTGTGCTTTGATAGCTAACTTACCTTTTAAAAGCATAAGTCTATTTGCATCATTTTTTAGGATTTCTTTATTTAAAACTTCTTCCTTCCAGTTAGATTCTGGAGGAAAAGGAAGTTCTAATATTTTAGCTTGCTCTTTATTTAAAGTATCGTCATGTGATATAAGTTCTATAAAATTTTTAGTAATTTGCATATATTTTCCATAATTTTTTGCAAATTATATCAAAATATATTTGTTTTTTATTTATATTACTTTAATTATGCCCAATCTAGAAGTCTTTTATCACCTTCAAGTTTTTTAATATCTGTAATATCTTGTGACATTTCAATCACACCTTTATAGTTAAGCTCTTCATCTCTTACAGCAAAATATCTAATATGAATAAATTTACCTTTAAATTGAATCCAAAACTCAGCCGTATCTTGACGTCCTGCTTTAAACTCTTCAAGAATTTTAAGTACTTGGTCAACACTTTTTGGAGGATGACAAAACTTAACTTCACGTCCGATAATCCCAGCACTTCTTGGGAATACTCTATCTTCACCTCTATTATAGAAGATTACAATATCGTTTTCATCAACATAAGTAATATCTACTGGTAAAAATTTAAAGATAAAGTTTACATGTTCAGGAGTTAAATATCCTTCATCATAATGTGTTCTATTATCAAGTGAGAAAGGAAGCTTTCTTTTTTTCTTATCAGCACTTGGATGAACATATTCATCTTCTTTTACTTCAGGATATCTAACAGGAGCAGATGCGAACATCCAACCAATCTCTTTATCTCCTTCATACATTTCTTTCCAATCATCTTCACTTAACATATCAAGTGCTCGAGGTAATAATCTTCCTTCTTCAACTTGCATAAGATTATCTAGGCTATTAAATAAAGCAATTGATTCATTTAAAATATTTGAAGAATCTTTTTGTTCAACTTTTTTTCTTAAAGCTTTTATCTCTTCTCTAATTTGGTCATGAAATGCCCACATTCCTTGACTAGGACCTGTCCAACCATATTTTTCTAAATATGGAAAAAGTTGATTTTCTTTTCTTGCAAAGTGTTTTTCAACTTCACATATTTGGTTGAAGATATTATAAAATCTTTGATAATCTTCTTCCATATTAGTTTCAAAAAGTTCTTGAAAAAGTTTTTTTAATAAGATATTCTCTTCAAGATAAACTCTTACTGGATGACCTTGAGGAAAATTTTCAGCTGCATTTGATAAGTTATTCATAGTAGTTATATTCCTTAAATTATTTCTTACAAATATAACTGAATGAATCTACTTTTCCATGATACTTATCAAGTTTATGATTTATTTTGATATTTAATAAATAAGAATAATCCAAGTATTATAAGAGTTAAACCTAGAAAAGAAAGTGTATTTATAGAAATAGTTCCAAAGAGTAAAAATCCTCCAATTATTGCAAATATTACTTCACTTGCTTGTGTTGCATCAACTGCTGCTATTTCATTTGAATCTTTGGCTAAACCTCTTGCATAAAGAAAAATAGTTGTTGCGAATACTCCTGAGAATAGAGCAACAAGTGAGGAGTTAATTACTTGTGAAGAGCTTGGAAGTTGGGGCTGTATGATTAGAAGAAGTATAAACCAAAAAGGAATAGAACCTAAGCACAGAAGCATTACTTTATTAAAACTATTTTTTAATAAAGATGATTTTATATGAGGTACTTTAGAACTTTTTTTATTTGAACTAGTTTGATTTTGACTTTCCCAAATCAATTGATTTCCCAAAGGATAACAAAAAGATGCAAGAAGTACTGGAATTGCTCCATAAATAAATATTGAAAAATCAAAGTTATCAATATGAGATAAGTTTACTAAACAAACACCTATGAATATCAATAAGGAAAAAAACCAAATCTTTTTAGAAAAAGATTTTCCAAAAAATAGTAATACGAATAAAGTAGCAACAATAGTAAACTGCCAAGAAGCAGCAATAACCCATGCAGGTGAAAAATCAGCAGCGAAACATATAAGTGCATAAAAGAAGCCAAAACCTATAGTTCCACTTATTATCCAAAAGATGTAATGCTCTAAAAAGAGCTTGTACACATCAATCAGCCTTTTTATTCCACCTTGAAAAAGTAAAATAATAGCTAGAAATAAAATCATAAAAAAGTATCTAAGTGTGGCTGAGTAAAGCCAGTGACCACCTTGAACACTCATAAGCTCATTTAATACAAAAGTTGTACTAAAAAAAGCTCCTGATAGTATTCCTAAAACTATTAATTTAAACATCTCTAATCTTAGAATCTAAAAAGAGGGCTTAAATTCCAAGGAATTGAAGCTAAGATTAATACTAAACCAAGCGTGTAATATATTATTTGTGTTTTATATTTTTTTCTTTCATCTTCAATTCTTTTAGATTTAAAAGAACCTATAGTTATAAGAATAATTGCAAGTAACATAAGAGTAGTATGCTCTACTGCAAAAAATCTTAGCTCATAAATAGACATTGAGTCTTTAACATTATCTAAAAAAGCACTTATTTTTTCACTTGTATATGATAAATAAAGTCCAACAACTAATTGAAGATGAACAAATCCTACTGTTATATGTGAAAATATTTTATTAAATTTAGAAAATGGTTTATTTTTAAAATATCCAGTATATAAACAGTATAAATGTACAAATAGTGTTATAAGTACTAACCAACGTAAGCTTGAGTGAATTATTAATTCTATTGATTCCAAAATTTTATTCCTTAATTTTTAATATAATTTTTATTTTCTATTCTTTATTTTTTTTATAAATAGCAAAGAAATGAGGAATAGAAGGTACTTGCGTATCATCATAAGCTAAAAAGCTTATTTCTTCTAAATTATCATCTATTACAAATTTATTAATCTCATCATAATCTAATGGCAAAGGTATATCATCTTCTTGTTCGCCTTTTTTTCTACTTCTACATGAAACCAGTGCATGTCCATGTTTTTTTAAAAGGTTTGAAATAGCAATTCTAGCTTGAATTCTATATTTCCCAGGTAGTACTTGTATTGTATTGCACTCATAAACTACATCAAAGTTTTGAAACCATTGTTTATCATAATCAAACAAATCTGCTACTAAATATTTAACTTTTGAGTTTGGGTATCTTTTTTTACATAGATTTATAGCTTCTTTTGATATGTCAAAACCAATTACTTCATAGCCATACTCACTTAAAGCTTCAGCATCATCACCAACACCACAACCTACTACAATTGCTTTTTTTTGTTTTGATAAAGGTGTGTTTTCTATAAAGCCTGGATTTTCTTTAAGCCATTTAACTAAATAAGGACTAGGCTCTAAATCAGCCCAAAATACTGCTTTATAATCACCTTGCGCATCTGTATAAATTGAATCAAACCAAGCTGTTGGATTATCATTTTCTTGATGTTCTTTGACCATTTTTTTATATGCTATTGGGTCGAACTCTTTCATTTTATTTTATTTTGCTTCGTTGATAATTTGTAATAATGTTTCTTGTGTATCTTGAGCTAGTTCTATAAAATCAGGATTAATATCATCAACTAATTGTGTCAATGAATTCATAGCAATATTCGTAGTACCATTATCTGTAAAAACTGATATTTTACATGGCATAATTACTGATAAAGACATATCTTGACCTAAAAATTCTTTAGCAACTTTTGGATTACAAACGTCTAATATCTGACACTCTTTTTCAAAATCAATACCTTTTGAATTTAATGTATTTTTAACATTGTGAATATGTAAAACTCCAAAACCATAATTTGATACTATTTCTTGTATTGTTTCAACTACTTCTTGAACACTTTTATTAGATTCTTCTTTATAATGCATTTATATTTTCCTTTTATTCTTTTAAAAATTTTGTAATTATAATATTTTCTTTATGGAAAGTAGCTTTTAGCAAATACTTTTTTACTTAGTTTTAATGCTTTGTTCTTTTCTTTTTAGAAATGATGTCGTAAAGAATATCTCTTTTTGAAATAAAATAAGTGAAAATATAAGTGCAAGCATTGCAAAGATAAATAAAGTAGCAATAATTACAGAACCATCAAACTGAAATATTGAACTTAAGAACATTGTAACTATTACTAAAGCTATTAAAAGTCCTGTCATTGTACAAAGTGAAATAGAACGATTTATATTTTGCATTCTTATAGTAAGTGATAGTCTTCTTTCTCTTGACTTTTCTTCTGCTTTTTCTTTTGCTTCTTCTGTTTTTTTATTTAATATTCCTGCATCAATTTTTTCAACTTTATCAATAATTCGAGCTAGTCTTCCTGTAAAAACATTAAGTAATCCAGCAACTGCTGCTAATAAAAATACAGGTGCAACAGACAGTTGAATTAAGTGTGAAACAGTATTTACTTCATTTGGTGCAAGAGGTAGAGTCATTTTAAATCCTATTTTAAATATGTAAGTTCTTCATTTTATCATAATTTATATTTTCAATTATTTTTATTTAGATATAATGCATGAAATTAACGAATAGAGTATAAAGGTTTTATAATGGCAAAAGGTAAAAAAACATTAATTAAAGAGATTAAAAAATTAAATGATGAAGAGATTTTAATTAATGGTAAAGAGTATATAATTATTGATGATACAAAAGATATTGAAACAGCTACAACTATGAAGATATCTTCAAATGGTAATAGAATTTTAAGATTTGAAGATGCAAATAAAAAAGCAAGAATAGATGTAAAAAGAAATATAAATATTATGAAATACACTTTTGGGAATAAAGAAGCAGCTTCAAATTTCAAAAAAAGTTATGATAAAAACTTTTTAACAAAAGATGATTCATCTGAAGTTATTGGAAATACTACTTGTCATAAAAAAGCAATGGAAATGATATATAGATTTACTGATAAAAAAAGTGATGAATATGACAAAAAATCAGGACATACAAACTTTTATTTATTTGAAGAAATCAAAGATTAACAAATTATATTACAATTTGAAATAAAACTAAAGCACTTCTTTAAACTTTAGTATACTTTCCTAATATTACTTATAAAAGGAAGATTATGAAAGTATGCGCAGTAGAATTAAAATCTAACTACACAGTATTAACACTTGTTGATTACTCATCTGATGATATTATTGATTATATTGATTTAAAAATTAAAAAAATTACACTTGAAGACGATGAAGATAAAAATAGTGTTTTAAAATATCTTGATGAAATAAACAGTTTTTTTAAAAATAATAATGTTGAAAAAATACTAATCAAAAAACGTTCAAAAAAAGGTGCCTTTTCTGGTGGTGCAGTTAGCTTTAAAATGGAAGGCTTAATTCAAATATATAGTGATGTAGAAGTTAAATTAGTAACTTCTCAAAGTATAAGCTCTTATGAAAAGAAAAATAATATTATTTTTCCTTCTGAACTAAAAAAATATCAAGAGCAATCTTTTTTAACTATTCTTGCATATTTATGTAAATAATATCTAAATAATAAGTTTATACTGCTATTATATCAAAAGTAAAATATAATTATAGGTATAATCATGGGAAAAAAGTTAATTGTTTTATCGTTTGTTATGGCACTGATTATTTCTTTATTAATTGTAGGATTAAATTTATATAACACTAAAAATGCAAATGTAAAAGCTTCATTTGCAAGCGCTGAGTCAATTTCAAAAGTAGTTATAAATAGTTTAAACTCTTTTAATACTAATAAAAATATGGATTATTCAGAAGATTTTATTACTTCTTTATCTCACATAAAAGGACTTAATGATTTATGGTTAGTTAAGAGTGAGTCTTTAAATAATAATCATATAAATAATCAAAAACAAGTCAAAGATGAACTTGATAAAAAAGTTTTATCTTCAGGAAAAATAGAATATAAATTAATAGAAAATTTTTCTAAAACAACAATGCGTATTTCACTTCCATATTATGTCAATATAAAAAGTGGTAATACTTGTATTTCTTGTAATAATATTTCAGATGATTATAAATTAGCTGCAATATCTTTAGACTTAGACCTAATCGAAACTCAAAGCGTTCTATCAAATTTAATTTATCTAATCCCTTTATTAGTTTTTTTAACAATCTTAACAATTATTTATTTATCATCAAATATTATAAAAGCATATTATATGTTATTTAATACTTTTAATACAAGTATTAAAGAAGCAAGTACTGGTAACTTTGATTTAATTACTAAGCCAAAAAATTTAAACAAAGAAATGAATGTAGTAGTAGATAAATATAATGATTTTATGTTTGTTTTAAAAGATGCCTTTATCGATATAGATAAAAGATTACAAGGTTTTATTGGAAATAAATCAGGTACAAATATAATCAACCCTTTAGAAGAATCAAAAGAGATTGTTTTAAACTTATCTAATCTTTATCAATTTAAAAAAGAGATTGAATTAGATAATAGTAAAGATGAAATTTATGATAGATTATCGCAAGTTTTTATAAATCAATTTGAAATTGAATCTTTTTCTTTTGTTGAAATTGATACAAGAAAACATAAAATGAGTATTGTTAAAGAAGTTGGTAAAACACTTTATTGTCAAAAATATATTCAAGAAAATCCAGAGTTATGTAGATGTTCAAGAACAAAGAATGATGTTGTTTCTATTGATTATCATAGTTCATGTCCTTATTTTAAAGAAAAAGATAATTACCATTATTGTACAAATGTTGATATTAGTAAAGATGTAAACTTAATAATCAATTTTGTATGTAAAACAACTAATGCCTTAGAAAAACTTAAAGAAAAGATATCTTTTGTTAAAAGTTATATAAATGAAGCAGCTCCTTCTATTGAAGTTAAATTACTAATGGATGCTTTACAAGAATCAGCATTTAGAGATGGCTTAACAGGATTATATAATAGAAAGTTCTTAGATGAACATAGCAAGAAACTAATTCCTTATGCAAAAAGAGCAGATATAAATATTGGTGTTTTATTATTAGATATGGATCACTTTAAAGCTGTTAATGATGAATATGGACACGATATTGGAGATAAGGTTTTAAAAGAACTTGCAAGAATAATGACAGAAAGTATAAGAGAATCTGACCTTGTAATTAGATATGGTGGAGAAGAATTTATTATTTTATTAGTTGGAGTTAATAGTGAAAAAGATGCTCTTAATGTAGCAAATAAAATTGGTAAAAAAGTACGAGAAAATGAAATTGATGTTTATGCTGGTAATAAGTTGAAAAAAACTATTAGTATTGGATTGTCGATGTTCCCTGCTGATACTACTTCTTTAGATAGTGCAATTAAAAATGCTGATATTGCTTTATATGAAGCTAAAAATAGTGGTAGAGATAAAGTTGTAAGATTTAATGAAGAGCAAATTAGTAGCGTTGATTTATTTTAAATAGTTTGTTAATCGATATACGATTAACAAGCTATTCTTTTTTATAATGATAATGAAATATCATCTAAAATAATGTCACTTATTCTATTCGATTTTCCAAAATGTTCTAACAAAATAAACTCAACATCAGGATTTTGTTCTTTTAATTCATTTATAATATCAGGTAAGTCAACACCTACATGCTTTCCAGAGTTTAGAAAATACGGATAAAAATATATTTTTGAGATGTTTTGTGAAATAAGATTATTTGCAGCAGTTTGAATACTTGGTGTTGCAAGCTCTAAAAATGCTGCTTCAATTTTTGAAAAATTCTTATCTTTATTTTTTATTTCATTAGCTAAAGCTACAAACTCTTCATTTGATAAACTTCTTTTACTTCCATGTGCAATTAAAACTAATGCATTCATTATAATCCTTTAAATTTTTATGAATCTTAGTATATTTTAATTGTGTTTAATTCTTTATTTACATTTTACACTTTAGGAATAGTTATAGAAAAAATTGCCCCTTCTTTAGAGTTTCTTACATTTATATTTCCATTCATCTTTTCTTCGATAATTAACTTTGTCATATATAATCCAATACCTGTACCATAGTCGTATTTAGTGGTAAAGTATGGATCAAAAATCTTATTTATTATCTCTTTATTTACACCACCTGCATTATCTTCAATACATAGTTTTGTTTCTTTTGAATCATCTAAATAAATTTTTATTTTAGGGTTCTGAATTTTTCTATCTATTAAGATGTCTTTTGCATTTGAAATTATATTTACAATTGCTTGTGAATATTCACTTTTATAACCATTGATTTTATATCCTAAATCTATGGAAAAAGATATATCTATCTTATGATAATTAAGTGTTGCTTTTACAATATTAAAAGAACTAGATACTGCATCAATTACTAAAAAATCTTCTTTTTTAGAGTTTGGATTAAAAAAGTTTCTAAAATCATCTATTGTTTTTGACATATACTCAAGTAAATCATTTGCTTCATTTATTCTATTTGAAAGATATTTTTTATCTAATTCTTTATAATCATATGCAGATTCAATATCAAAAAACAAACCAGATACTTGAGATAAAGGTTGTCTCCATTGGTGTGCGATATTACCTATCATTTCACCCATTGCAGCCATTTTAGATTTTTGTATAAGCATTTTTTCTTGCTTTAGTTTTTCTTCTTTTAAAAGAGTTCTCTCACTAATATCACGTAAAGATGCAAAAAGTAAATCTTGATTTTCATATGAATAAATAATTACATTTAATTCAACTGTTTTTATTTGATTAGTTTTTGTAAAGAGTTTAATTGTTTTAAATAAAGATTTAGATTCTAAAACTTCTTCTAAACTAAGATTATCAAACAATTTAAAGAAATCTTTATATAAAACCTCTTTTGAGTCATAACCGGTTGTTTTAAGTGCGGTATGATTTAAACTTAAAATACTTGTTTTTTGTTCTTTGATTTCAGAGATTATAAATCCATCATTACTGTAGTTAAAAAGTAGAGCGTATTTTTCTTCATTTTGTTTTACTATTTTTCTATATTGATTAAATAGGTTTTCAATTTTTCTTCTAAAGCCGAGTGAAAAAATAAAGAATATTATAGTCATTATTACTATAATTATACATAATTTAAAAATATTATTATATAAGTTTTCTAGAGAAATAACTCTCTCTTTTTCAATAATATTATTAATTTGTGATAAATTTACTCCCATACCTATAAAGTACCGTAAGTGCTTTACAAAAGTACCATATAATAGCTTATTATTGTTTTCATAGTATATATAATCATTACCTTTATAGTTTGTCTCAATTAATAAATCTTTTATTGCTTGAAGCTCATTTTTATTTGGAATAATCTGTTTTTGAGTTAAAAGTTCACTATTTGTTGTGATATTATTTAAACTATTAATTTTATATATAAGTACAAACTCTTCAATATTATAGTTTTGATTAAATATTTTTTTTATAATTCTATTTTTTAGTTTTTTCTTTTCAACTTCTAAAAAACTTCCTGAACCTATTATTATTCCAAGTTGTTTTAAATGTCGTGAATATGTAATTTTCTTAGCTGTGATATTACTTTTTGGTTTATACCAAAAATACTCTATAAAGTTTTGCTTATCTTCTTTTGATTCAATCATATTGTTTATAAATTTAAAGCCATTAATATCTTCAAAATCTAAAAAAGATTGGTTTTCATCTACAGGGTTTTCGCTATTTAATAGTAGTCTACCTTGTGTATCTAAAATAAAATAGTTAATATCACTTTGTTTTTTCGAAATTTGATTTAATGAAGTTTTTATAAAACTTATTTGCTCTTGTTTTGATAGATTTTTTGTTTTTTCATATAATGAACTTGCAAGATTAAAAGCAATAATAGATTGCTTCTCTATTCTATCTTTTTTATTATCTAAAATTGATTCTTCTTCAAATTTTATATCATTTAATAAGTTTTGTACTTCTGTTTTTAAGTAAAACTTTTCTCTATCAATAAGGGTATTTTTAAAGTTTTTTATATGATTTTTAAAGTTGTTATATTCTGTTTTTATTAGAGTTGAACCAATTACTGTTGCTACAATAATGATAATAATAGTAGAACTAAGTAGTATAGTCTTTTTTACACCTTGTTCTATTTTCTTTCTATAATTCATTTTCAAGTTTTAATTTATAACCCATATTTGAAATATTTTTTATACAATTGAAAGGGATTTTTTTACGTAAAAAACCAATTGTAGTTCGTAAAGAGTTTAAACTCATATACTCATCTTCCCAAACATATCTTTCAATCTCTTCATAACTTACAACTTTATCTTTATTTAAAACTAAAAGCTTTAGAAATAATAA
>CESF01126134.1_pt1 | contig 11291 bp, 6 predicted proteins | sample 356331 | NCBI WGS metagenome assembly CESF01 (sample SAMEA2621779, study PRJEB7988) | marine metagenome | biome: marine biome (ENVO:00000447); feature: surface water layer (ENVO:00002042); material: "saline water (ENVO:00002010), including plankton (ENVO:xxxxxxxx)" | depth 5 m
CAAAAATGGTCTCTGTCAGTAATAGGGGTAAGTGCGCGCTGAAAAAAGGGCACGACCGTTTTTGGGGCATTTTTAAAAATTCGGATTTTTTGCAACTTTTCGTTACCATGTGGCTAAAATAGGCCTTTTTTTGGCTATTTTTAGATTTTTAGAACACTTTTTTAAGTAATTTTTAAAATCAAAATTTTTTTTTTTATAATTTACTACATCATCATTACCAAACGCTATAAAAAAATTTACACTACATACTGAAAAAAAGGCACGATTTTTTTTAGCTCTTACCATAAATATTTTCAAAAAAAATTTTAAAAAGGTAAGAATAAGGTTTAAAAAGTTAAAAAGAGTGCAAAAAATATGCTCTTATTTTGCGATTTGTTACGAGCCTTACTGAGGCCATGTTGGCGCCCCCTATAAAAATGGTTTGTCTCAGTAACATGACTAAGTGCGCGCTGAAAAAAAGGCTACCCCCGTTTTTGGGAAAAAAAAAAAGTTTGTAAAAATCTTAATTTTGCAACATGGTAACAAAAAGTTGCAATTCTGTACGCACCCAAATAAAAAACGTCCAAATTTGGGCGATCGGGCGATCTTATTTAGGTGGATGAAGGCAAAAAAACGGGCGAAATTTGGGAGAAAAATCCCTCCTTCGCTGAAAAAAAGGCACGCCCGTTTTTTTTTCGGCAAAATAAAGTTACCATGTGATGGTAACTAAAAAGTTGCAAGACTAAATGAATACCTTAATTAAAAAAAAAACAGCAACAAATTTAAAATCATAGTAAGAGTCAGTAAGGCAAGAAATCGATTACCATTTAATGGTAACAAAAAGTTGCAAAAAAGTTGCAAAAAATTTAAAATATTTTAAATACATCTTTCATATTTGAAAGAAATTATTAGTAAATAATAGTTAATTATTTCCCTACAAGATAATTAATGGTAACTTTTTGCAAGAAATGGTAAAAAAAATGGTAACAAAAAAGTTGCAAAGAATATGTAAATAAATAAAAAAAATTTATAAAACGTGTTGTAGTAACTTGTAGTATATAGTTAAAAAATTATTTATAAAAAAAAAATATTTAGGCATTATTTTAGTTACCATATATATGATAACAACAAATAATATTGGAATTCCAAAAAAAATAGAGTCAAAATTTTATTGTCCTCACTGTAATTATTATTCCAATAATAAATATAATTTTAATAAACATTTATTAACAACAAAACATTTAAAAAGTTTAGATTTTAAAAAAAGAAAAAAAATTAGCTACATTAATGTAAATTACAAAAACAATATCAATTCTAATTTTATCTGTAATTGCGGTAAAAAATATAAGCATAAAAGTGGTCTTTCAAGGCATAAAAAGAAATGTCCTTATGCAATTAATTGCGAATATATTAACAAAAATGAGATTGAAATCACTTCACCAGTAAAAAAAAAAAGTAAAAAAGTAAAAAAAGAAAGTGAAGATTTAACAAAAAATATTTTAAATGAGAGCGAGGATTTATTAGAAGTTGTAAATGACATAAAACAAAACACAGAAACAAATAAATTTGGTGAAACTATAAATCATATGATTGATGCATTTACAAAGCAATCTGAGTTATTAGAAAAATTGATTGATAATCAAAAAAATATAATTCCAAAGATAGGAAGTAATAATAATAATAGTATTGCGATAAATGTTTTTTTAAATGAAAAGTGTAAAAATGCTATGAATATAAGTGATTTTATAGAGACAATAAAGGTAAGTATGGCTGATTTAGAATATACTAATGAAAATGGTTTTGTTAAGGGAATCAGTAACATATTTACGAAACGTCTTACTGATATGAAAATTACTGAGAGACCTATTCATTGTTCTAATTCAACAGAACAACTTCATTTTTTTATTAAAGATGAAAATGAATGGGGAGAGGACAAGTCAGATAAAAAAATAAATGGAACTATTAAAAAAATTACTCGTTTACAAGCTTATAAATTAAAAGAGTGGGAGGCTGCAAATCCAACTTATATGGAGGATGATAAATTATATAATCAGTGGCAAAGTATGATTTATAATGTAACAGAGGATGTTAATGGAGAAACAAATAAAAGAAATATTATTGATATTAAGAAAAATATTGGAGAAAATGTTTCAGTAGAACCTATATTAAATGAAGAAGAAACAAATAGTATAATAATGCTAGACGATAATTAATCTTTTAGAATGTCTTTTATTCTACAAAATTTATCAGCTAATTCAATAATTAAATCATCTCGTTCTCTGTTTTTTTCATTTATTCCGTCTATTTTTTCTTTTAAATTATTTAATTCGTCATTTATTTCTTCATATTTATCTTTTAATAAAGATAGACTAGCATCTGTTTCTTCAATCAAATTATCTTTATCATCAATAACACTTTTAAGATAATATATTTCATTTTGGTCTATTTCTTTGTCTTTTTCTTCACTTTTTATTTCTTTAATTGGTTTTACACCTACAAATCCGTGCTGAATTTCGATACAGTATATAGTTAATTCTAATAAATCATTTTGATTAATAGGAAGTTCACCGCCTTCTATAATTTCATCTTTATTCATTAAAAAAATAGAAATTTTTTTTGGTTGTTCTTCAAATAAAAATATTTGGTTCCAGTCTTCGCCATCCCATTTACTTTTGCTGATTCTTTCTTTACTATTATACTTTATATTTACATATAATTCACTTTTGGGATCTACTTCGGTAGGTGGAGTAATATTAATAATTTTTAGATAGTACATATATATTAGTAGTACAATAAAAAAATTGAAGTACTTTTTCCTAGAGAAAGAGAATCACTCCACCTACAACACTATTTTCAAAAAACCAGATAACTACTACTAAATAATCATGCCGTGCAGTATCTGCAGAAAGAAAGGACATAATGCTAGAACTTGTGAATCAAAAGACCATGTTGAAGAAAGGATTCAATATCTAAAGAAAGCACTTAAAAATGCAGAGAAAGAAAAACATTACGCTAGAGCAAGTGAAACTCACTTTAGAGTGAAGGTTATGTCTATGAGAGAAAGTTGCAATTCCGCGCGCAAAAGAGCTGCTGAAGCAGAGAAAAAATTAGAAAAAAAAGACGAAACCATCACAGGCTTGCGAAACAAAGAGAAAGGGATGTGTAATATTTGTTTTGAGGAACTACCATTAGGAGATGAATATGCTACAAAATGCGGTCACACCTTTCATACAGGTTGCTTGCTTAAGTGGCTTGAAAAAAATAATACTTGTCCTTGCTGTAGAGGGGAATTATATGAGAAATATGTAATTCCTGAAGAGTATATGAGTGATGACGAGTATTTTGAAGAAGATATGAGTGATGATGACATGCCTGAGTTAGAAGAGGCTAACCTAGATGATGATGGTGAGGAAAAGGCTCCTGTAGAAGAAGATAGTATGGTATTTAGTCAATTTGAACTAGATGTATATCAATCTATGACGAGCACATTTGGGAATGTAGTTATGAATCCTCAACAAACGGATTGGGTTGTTGACAGAGATACTTTGGTGGGTAACATCGTTCAGTATACAAATTATTTGATACCCGAAGATCCAGAATATCCAGTTCGTGTAGAAAATATCAGACAACTTTTAAGAGATTGGACAGCTGATGACGAAAATGTTGGAGCTGACCCTCTTGATGATTTAGATATGGCAGATGCTATAGAACTATCACGAGTAAGTGATAATGTATTAGATGTAATAGTTGAAGGCCAGGTGCTTACTGTGTAAAAGAAAATAACAATTACAAAATTATAAAAATTTTTTTTATGTTTATATAGTAAATGCCTCAGGCAGAAAACAGAGCTAAAAGAATGAGAGCACCACAGACTCTTCAAGGATCACGAAAAATGGGAAAACCCCTTTATAACATGTCATTAGGAAGTTTAAAAAGTTTAAATAGATTTGTAAAAATACGAACAAAAGGAAAATTAGAGTGTTCTTGCAATGGCGATAAAGGTAGCTGCACTTGTCCTAATTAATAAATTGATTTAAAAATATAATGCTTTAAATCAATTATACACATCAAATGCCATATAAATTTAATTGTCAAGATAGAAATTATAGTAAATGGGATATTGTGGATGCTGCAAGTTTAAAAGAAACAAAAGCGGATTTAACAAACCCCTCAAAGTATAAACTATTTAATCAAGATATATTTACTATGGAAGAAGGAAATATAAAAATACTTCATTCTTCTGCAAGAAGTATGAAATGTATTCCGGGAGTATTAGTTTTAGAAGGAAATAAGAGATATGGAAAAATAAAGAAAAACAGATATTTGTACCGATGTGTTCCAGATGATAAACGATTTCCGGAGTTTTTAACAGCTTATTCTCCTAAAATTAAATTTAATAAAAAAATGGAAAATAAATATATTGTATTTAAATTTAAGTCGTGGAATGAAAAGCACCCAATATGTGAGATAGTTCAAACGATAGGTGATGTAGGTAAGCTTGAAAATTTTTATGAATATCAATTGTATTGTAAAAGTTTGTATGCGTCTATTCAGGATTTTAGAAAAAAGACGATTAAAGCCCTAAAGGTAAAATCAGAGGAAGCATTTATAGAAGAGATGAAAGAAAAGTACAATTCGGAAGATAGAATTGACTGGGATATTATAACTATAGATCCATCTCTCAGTAAAGATTTTGATGATGGATTATCTTTAGTAGAGTATGAAGATTCTTATTTATTTAGTATCTATATATCTAATGTATCCTTCTGGATGGATGCTTTGGATTTATGGAATTCATTTTCACAAAGAATAACAACAATTTATTTACCTGATAGAAAAAGGCCCATGCTTCCAACAGTATTATCTGATGCATTATGTTCGCTTCAGGAAAATTGCATGAGATTTGCTTTCACACTTGATGTTTGTGTGGACAAAAAAAATAATGAGATTAAAGACGTAACATTTAAAAATTGTTGCATTAGAGTAAGAAAAAATTTTAGATATGATACTGAAGAGCAAGAAAATGACCAAAAATATAAATCAATAAAAGAATTTATTTTAAAATTAAATAAGAAGTATCGATATGTAGATAATATTGATAGTTCGCACGATATTATAGCTTATTCTATGATTTTAATGAATTATCTTGCTGCAAAAGAGATGTTAAAATATAAAACAGGTATTTTTAGAACAGCGAAGTTATCTAGTAATTTTGTGCCACCAAATAATGTTCCTAGTGATGTAGTTAAATTTCTAAAGATGTGGAATAGTTTTGGTGGAAAATATGTAAAATTTAATGAAGTAGAAGGGCATGATATGTTAGAGCTTGATGCTTATATACATATAACATCACCAATTAGAAGATTAGTAGATTTATTAAATATTATAGAGCTTCAAAATGTATTAGGAATTGTTGATTTAGGTGAAAGTAGTAAGGAATTTTATAAAAAATGGACTAGTCCTGAAATGTTTGAATATATAAATGTAACCATGCGATCCGTTAGGAAAGTTCAAAATGATTGTGCTTTATTAAATATTTGTGTAAATGATGAACGGATAAGAAATAAATGTCATAAGGGTTTTATATTTGATAAGATTCATAGAAATGATGGATTGTATCAGTATATGGTATATTTTCCAGAAATAAAAATGGTGAATAGATTTACAAGCAGGCACAATAAGAAAAATTTGTCTAATCAAAATTTTAGATTATTTATATTTTTAGATGAAATAAGATTAAAACAAAAAATTCGCGTTGAGATGGCAAGTGATTAAATAATTAGTTTAATTATAATTATAAAATTAATTATTATAGATTTATTCTTTTAGATTTTCAAAAATTTCTTCTTCTTCAAATACTATGTTATTTTCAATTAAATTATTTTTTTGTTTATCTAAATTAATATTTTTCGTGCTTTTAATATTATCTATTTCAAATAATGATGGTTTGTAGTTTCTAACTAGTAATCCTATTGAATCTTTTGAAACATTATTTAATACTTCAATTCCATTATCAATTTGTGGATTTTTAAAAAGTAATATAGAAAATCCCATTTTTTCATTATCAACATCAAATGTAATATTTAATTTCATACCATCTCCAGAATAAAAAGAGTTTGGATCATTTTCTTTTTCGTGAATTTCAATATTAAAATATTCTTCAGCTTTTTCTGAGTATTTAATATCATTATTTTTAAAATCAAACAGCATATAGTTATTATTGCTTTTAATAAAGAATTTTTCATAGTAATATCCATCAGTTATAATTTCTTGATTTAAATTTTTGTTTCCGCCAATATTTTCATAATAATCCAAAATTTGTGACTCTTTTTCTTTTGTGGCTTTTTTAACTGATGCATTTACATAAACATTATTATGTTGGTAAAGTCTATATATTTTATCAATATCTGGTAATTTATAAATTTCTCCAAATGCAGGAATTATGTATGGGTCGCCTACACTAATTTGTCTGCGTGCTCTAAAAACTCTTCCTATGGAATCAGTATATCTATATTCTACAATTAGTAGTGAACCTCCGGCTGTGGTAATATCATGAGAAGTAACCTTTGAAGTAACATCGCCTAATACAGGGTCAAAAGCTGATATAATTCCTTTATCAAATGATAGAATTGATACACCTTTTGACAGCTGGATCTCGTTTCCAGGGGATAATTTATCTTCATAAATATCTAAAAATTTATCATCACTTTTAAGAGTAGCATCTCTGGGAATTATATTTACACGCCCAAAATAATGTTTTACACTATTTCCTGTTGTAATATGTGTATTATTAACACTAGCAAGTGTATTTCCTGCTAAATCATAAACATGAGATATATTAAAAGAAATATCTCCTGTAGGTTGAGTATGGGTCATAGTATTTCTAGCTCTCCAGAAGGTTCCATTTCCAAGGACATCCGTAACTGATAAATTAATTGAACTTGTGGCTCCTGTAGATGGATACATAGTAATAGTAGGAGCATGGATCGACTCAGAGTATTGAACTTCAATAGTAACAATATCACCGTGTTCGGAATGATCTGTTGCCACAGCTCGACTTGGATCAAGTATAAATGTTCTATTAGATGAAATATCTAATGAAACTAATGTAGGTGCAGTAGTATCAATTACAACTGTAGGCATCAAAAATGTAGTTCCTCTAATTGCGGAGCTTTCATTACCTGCTAAATCATAATATGTTAAATTAAAGCTAATATCGCCATCTGTATCATTATTATGAACTACATATTCAGCTCTGATTGTATCATCTGTACTACTTGTTGTTAGAAATGTTAATGTAGGAGTATTTGTAATAGCTGTTCCGCCAGATGAAATTATAATAGAATTTTTGGAGTTATCAACAGCACCTGTTGCTGTCGCATTTTTTAAAGTTTCATTTGATACAAAAGTCATTCTAACAGTATCTCCAACTCTGGCATTAGAAGGGTCAGTTACAGGTTGATTAGCAGAACCAGGATGGTCATCTAAAGATAAAATTGATACATTTGCAGCTACAATTACAGGTGCTGTATTATCTATATCTAAAGAACCAAATGATGTTTTTGGAAAAGTAATATCATTTCCTACGTTGTCACTAGCATCAATTGAAAATTGCATTGTTCCGTCAATAACAGATAAAGTAGGAGGATTATGGGAAGGTATTATAAAATCAGTAACATAATTCCCTGAAGCATCAACACTTGCATTAGCTGTACCGAGCATATTATTTAAACTATCAAAAAATGTAACTGTGTTGCTAGATAAAAATTCAGCATCAGAGCCATCAGTAACAGTAACACTTGGTAATGAAAAGATAAGTTTGGCGTTGTCGCCGCTTCTTATTTTTGTGTTGTCAAATTTATCTCCATCACTTTTGACAAATGAAGTAAGTGATATTAATTGTCCTGAATTATCGATTGTTACATTTTTATTTCCGGCACCAAATCTTGCTGTTTGTGTGCTAGCTCTTGTATAGTTTGTAGTTTGTTCATTATTTGCCATATCTGTAATACCTGAAATATCAAAGTTACATACTTCTCCGGTTGTTGATCTTCTTGTTGAATTTAAAGTATGTGTTGCTGTATGTGTCCAAGGTAATGAAGTTGCCAGTGTTACAGATGCTGCCGAGCCATCAATTATAACATCTGCGCTAGATAAAGATTCATCTGTTGTAAAAGTTAAGGTAATTGTGTCTCCATTTGTAGCTAGATGATTACTAGCATTATTTGTTGTTATTGTAATGTCACCTGGTGTAGGTATTGTTGGAGGAATAACGTCAATTCGTAAATTCGATGTCGCTGGGTTGGGCGTCCCAATACCATTTACTAAATTATTTCCTCTATCTTTGGTTTTATATCCTGAAGTATTGGTAATAATTTGATACGTAAGTGCATCAGCGCTGAGTCCGTTTTGTATTGATTGTGATTGCACTGTGTATGAAGCATCAAAGATAATACCATCGTTTGTAGATACATCTATAAAATTGGTTGCTGTTCCGTTATTTGAATGTGATCTAATAGTTGATCCTCCATTGCCAAGATAAAAAACAACAACAGGTGAATTTGACAAATCTAAAGGTTCGTTATTATCTGTTTTAAATCTAAACGTGATAATATCACCATTTGTTGCTCTATTACTGCTAACATCATTATTACTTGAAATATCAACAAATTGCAAGGTTGGTGATGTATTATCTACAACTAAAGCACCTGCTCTGCTAATATCTACTGTATTATTATCAGCTAAATCTGTTATGTTGCTTCGTAAATAAAGATCGCCATCTCCTGGCCAATATTTGCCTGTAGCTTCCCAGACAGTATCATCGCCTCCAACTATAGAAGGAGTTACTACTGTTCCTGAAGCACTATTAGTCGCTATTATATTATTCCAAGAGGTGCTAGGTGCAGCTTTCGCTGTGGTTAAATTTGAGAAAATTCCCCATTCAATTGTTGGACTACTTCCTGTGGCTTGAGATAATGACTCACTAATATTTAAGGAAATGTCTACTCTGTTTCCTGTTTTAAATCTAGTTATTGGTGTTTTAGGATTATTAGCTGAAGCTATTATTGATGTGATAGAGGGCGCTGTTCTATCGTATTCTATTGATGTATTTTGATAACCTGTTGAGGGCGATCTTAATTGATTACCTGCAACATCCTCAGATTCCATATACCAAGAAATAACACCTTCATCATCAGTTGAACTTGTTGTATATGTAATTGTCCACTGATCTGAGTAAGTTATATTGAAGTCTGTATCAATTATTGGGTTTGTCGCGGTTGCTGTGTATGTTAAGCGATTTTGTGGTATAGTAGTAGTTCCGGAACGAAAATAAAACTCAGGCTGTGGAACTTCTTCTGTAAAGTCTAATATAGTCTTTACTACGTCACTTTCTTTAGCTCTTGTTAAAGGATTTAATGTATTATTACTTGATATATCTAGCTCGCTTTCCCATCCGGAATCTTGTCCACTGATATCAATAATAGCATTATTACTTGATATATCTATTTCAATAGTCTTTTGAAAATTCGATACATTAGTAAATGTTTCTAATTGTGAATTTATACTATTTTCAAGATCAGTTATTGTAAGTGTTATATTTTGTCCCATCATAACACCAGATGATGGAATTTTAAATGAACCAGTCCAAATACTGTCGTTTGATGAAAGTGTTCCGGCTGATAAATCAACAACGTCCAGTTGTGTTGTACCATTTAGAAGCTTAATAGTTGAATTTGGCTTTCCTGAAGGATTAGTTAAATTTGGCCATACGTTAAATGATACATCAACTGAATCGCTATGTGTAACAAAGAAGTTAGTTGCAGATACATTTTGTAATCTAGCGCCATCATCTGCTGTGACAGTAGAGCTTATAAATAATGGTTTATTCAAAATACCTATTTTAGTTGTGGGCGCGGTTGCGCTACTAATATCAACTGTATTAGTTGATGATATGCTATTATTAAAATCATTACCTGTTTGATCTCTTAAAGTTGCGCTGTTACTTAAAGTTAATGCGGTTATTTCAATATCTCTTTTTGATGTAACTAAGGTAGAATCTAAAAACTTTTCAAAGATTAAAGTATTATATGAAACATCATCACTATGAGCAACAGATGATAAATCTAACACAGTTCCGTTAGTATCATTTAAAGTTATTGCTGTATCAGCAACAGAAGAAGGTATAACTGGTTCACTAAAATCTAATTCAACACTCAATCGTGTTCCAACAGAAACTACTCCTAAATTCATTTGAGCAGCTGGAACACTAGATAAATCAACAACAGCTCTTATTAATGAAGGTGGAGTATTATCAACTTCAATATTTTCTTGATCTAAATTACTTGCTGTGGATAGAGAAGCAAGACTAGTAGCTACATTATTTGAAGCATCATCTTCAATAACAGAGCCAGTCAAATTAAATCCGGTGGCACTTAAAGGTTTTGCATTCCCTGTAAAACTGCTAAGAGTAAATAATTGTTTTGTGCTTTTATTTCCTTGAGCACCAGCATATGTAGCTGCATCTCCGGTGTTAAATATTAATGTGGGTGTTCCTTTAACAGTAACATCTTCATTAAATGTAACTTCGATTGTAATTGCAGAGGAACTAGAATTTTTAAATGTATTTTTTTCACTAGATGCCGAGATATCCGTTACTTCAGGAAGTAACGTATCAACTGTAAAATTATTTAGAGTTACAACGCCACTTGATGTTCCAGCTTTATTTATAAATTCAACTTTATTATTTGAGTATAAAGCATCTGCTAAACTGTTGTTAAAAGTAAAGGTTTTATTGTTGTTTAAATCAGCTGCATTATATGCTGTGTTAGAAGGAGCGGGAGTTATATTAGTGGATATGTCTCCAATATGGTTAGATTGAATAACAAATGAAGGTGTATTATCATTTGTTTTTTGGCTTGAGGTAACTGGGACATGTGATACAATACTAAGTGTAGGCGCTGATCCATCAATAACTACACTAGAATTAGATAGTGCATTAGTTCCGGTAGGTAAAGATGTGATTAGTGAATTATTTCCCGAATCTTTGATAGTTGCGGATCCCAAATTAAATGCTGTAACGTCTAATGTTCCTGAACTAGTTGCAGATATTACAGTATATGAGTATACTAAAACATTAGTACTAGTGTTATGTGATGAAAATGTAGCATTACTAGAAGGTGTAGTGTTTAAAGTTAAACTGGTGCTGGATAGATTTGAAACTATTACACTTTCACTTAGTTGAACATTAATATTAAAAGTTTCGGTGGGATAATAATGATCTGTTATAGCACTAATTGATGAAATTGTTGGAG
>CESF01042883.1_pt1 | contig 11284 bp, 4 predicted proteins | sample 356331 | NCBI WGS metagenome assembly CESF01 (sample SAMEA2621779, study PRJEB7988) | marine metagenome | biome: marine biome (ENVO:00000447); feature: surface water layer (ENVO:00002042); material: "saline water (ENVO:00002010), including plankton (ENVO:xxxxxxxx)" | depth 5 m
GGGATCTATTAAGTTTTTCAATGTATTTACACCTAACGGAGATGGTACTAACGATGAATACCCGGTAGAAATAAATAACTATGAAAAATATAAGATTCTCATTTTTAACCAAAGGAATGGCCAAATTATATTTACATCCGACAACCCTGAGAATCGATGGAACGGGAGCATAAATAATATTGGTGAAAATTGCCCTCCTGGAGAATATCTAGCTAAAATTAATTACACCTTAAAAGGAGAAAAACCTCAGACAAAGAATATAAAATTCACGTTAATACGCCCCTAAATTTGAATATTATGACGAAGCAAACTAACTTTACAAACTTTTTTATGAATTATAATAATCTCATTATGAATATTTCAGAATCAAAATCTGTATTTATCAAATACATATTTACATTGTTATTTATCTCATCAAGTATCATTGGTTATTCCCAATGTAGCCCAAAAGTGGTCAGAACTGATGGCACATTGAGCACATCAGGTACTTTTTGTGAAGGTCAAATTATATCATTTGAAGCCAACTCCCCAGGATATACCACTACCATTGAGTGGGATTTTGGGTACAACAATAACAAGAGTAGTGCTGAGAAACCCACCTTCAACTACCCTGTTGCAGGCACATACACCGTTACCTTTAAAGGGGACGGTTTTGCAGGTCAGTGTACCGAAACGTTAACAATTACAGTTAAGCCTTCACCGGATATTTATTTTAAACGCTTGAATGATTCTGCACAATGTTTTAAAAGTAATTTATTTTGTTTTCAAGACAGTTCACAAGCACCAAGTGGTCTAATTGTGAGGCAAACCTATGTATTCAGTAACGGATTGCGAATAGATTCTATAAACCCGACCTTTCCTTACTCATTTTGTGTAGATATTACAGACCCTAGCGGAGGATTTTTTGATTTGGTTATAGAATCTGAAGACTCTAGTGGTTGTGTTAGCAAACTATCATTCAAAGATTACCTCTACGTTTATCCAAAATTAGGTATAGAATTTCAAAACCTGACACCTAACCCAAATCCAAATTGTGATTCCACATTAGGTGTATATAAAAATGTTTCACTGGTTCCATTATCAGACATAGACTCTTTCGAGTGGGTATTTGGAGATGGAAATTCTGTAAAAGGTAACTCAACAACTAATACAGAATGGTGGAATGGCCTTGATCCAGCTGAACCAGGAATTATAAAGCACATGTACCGTAAAAATGGAACATTTGACGGAACACTGATTGCATCAGCATATGGATGTAGTGACACCTTTACTTTTAAAGCAGCTGTAGGCAATATTCTGCTAGAACCCAAAATTATCTCGACACCAAACCCTGCTTGTACGGCAGACAATCCAATTGAATTTTCAGTTCAAGGACTAAATGGAGCTAATGTGAGTTCATTCTTATGGAATTTTGGTAATCCTCCAGCGGGTCCACCAAACTTTAATGATAGGACTTTAACTCCAGAATTTTCTTATGGACCAGGCCCTTGGATGATTAGTCTTAGATTACAATCAGGACCATGTGATATCACTGTATATGACACCGTTCAAGTTATCGGCCCTGGATCTACAATTGAAGTTGCATTTGATAGGGTTGCAGAAGATCAGGCATACCAATGTGTGATTGAAGATACCGTTTGTTTCCCGAATAATTCCTCTTATTATCAAAATGACTTCAATCAATTGGATGAAGATTCAATTGTTTTCTACTATAAATATACATTCGAGCGAGTGTATGACATCAGTTCAGGACTTTACACTTGGCATTACAAGACTTGGGAGGAAAGACCACGTGGTAATTTCCTGCTCAATGATTCTACTTATGGCAACACGGATACAATCATCAACAATGGCTATAAAGTGTATTATGATGCTTCAAAAGACTCCATAGCAGCAATTAGTGGAGGCGATACCACTTGGCACAAAGACTTTTACGCTGCAGCCCCAAATTTGAGTTATCGTTTCGGAGTTGATGGGAAAAAGCGATTTGTTTTCAACTATACACCTCCAGCAGGTAGAGGTGGGGTTGGAGTCGGAGACCAAACCGCTATTCCTCCAGCTGAGCAATATAAAGATTATAGACCAAATGTATGGAGAGTGTGGGATATGGGAGACCAATATGCACCTCAATGTACAACTGACTCAAGACCTTGGGTAAACAAAAATGTCGGCATAAATTGTAATTGGGTGATTGATAGTGCTCCATGCCATTGGTACACACCGTGGGACGAAATTTACAGTACTTTCCAAGAAGGTAGAAACTACACTCAACCATACCGAGAGACCCGAATATCAAAACCCTTAAGAGAGTGCTATGTGGTAAACATTTATGCTGCTGACACCATGATTGTTCCTGGCGATACAGTCTTAACAATTCCAATTGACTCATCCTACACTTATCGTGGTGTGAATATTCCAGCAGGTGTAACTTATGCAAACAATAGGCTTGGGAATTGGATTGTAAGACGTCCACCCTCTAAATTTTATGGAACTAAGTTTTATTGGGATGCTGCAAGAGACACCTTCGTTGCAATAAATAATATTGTAGACACTACCTTACATAATGAAGATTCATTAGGTAGAAATAATCCTCGTAATGGAAAAGGAAATACCCAATGGACCATAACATATCACGACATGGAATTCAATATTCCCGCAGGTGTCACTATTGATATACTAAAACTTGATGCTCCTGGTGGAGGTGGTGGTGCTGGTGCGACCAGATCTATCACAGGTCCAAGAAAAGTCATTATTGAAGCTGACGAACAGTTTACTTTGTATAGTCTTGATTCAATTACTCCAACAATATATATTGAAGAAAACGATCCTGACACCACCTATGCTCAACCATCTGCTTACGTTGTTCAAGAAGAAAGGTTTGGTATCCCTGTAAGGGTCGTAAAACAAGCTGTATTTGTTGACTCAGCAGGTCACCGCGAAAAATGGTTTACTGATCAAGCAGTATGTTTTAATGTTTCTCTTTGGCAAAAAGATACAATTCACCCATTGTTATGTGAGTCTACGAGTACAAAATCATTAGCACTTATCCCACCAAATGCAAAAGGATTAGAATGGGTTAGTGGAACACCTTGTCCATTTGATGGGAACAATTTAAATTATATTCTCACTTTTGATATATCTGAGACTAAGCCAGGCTGTACACAACAGTGGTTTGCAGTAAATCTAGATACTTTTGCTGACCCAAATGCCTTTATTCCATTCAACCAAGGGCTCTTGGCTCCACCACCACCAGGGCTCCCCATACCTTTCGTACTTCCGTATGATATACGAGGTAATCTGGGCACTCAATTTGTCAAAGGATATACTCCAGGTCAAATAGGAGATCCCTATGCAAGAAATCCAATTGGTTCATTCGCCCTTGGATTGATTGTTGGAAACGGTAAACCAGATCCTAATGGAGGGCCTCCTGCATGTCTAGATACATTCTACTATCCAGATTTATTTAGAATATTACCCCTCGATGCTAGTTTTGATATTGTATATCCAACACCTATTAGCACTACTCCTTTACAGTACTACATGTGCCCAGGAGATACCGCATACTACAGAATTACTAACCCAATTCAAGATAGTATCAAAACACTTCGATGGGCATGGGGTTACCAAGGTTTAGGAAAAGGTCCTAAGCTATCGATATATGTAGAAGAATTCAAGTATTATGAACCTTATACTGGTCCTAGGCCAAACAGAAACGATAAAAACATTGTATATAATGGCGAGGATTGGTTGTATAACTATGTAGTTCGCAGAAATCTTACTGATGTGTTAGGTGAAGAATTATTGGATACTATTGTCACTTCTATCATTAAAGATTGGAAAACTGTCGCAATCAAAACAAACACCGACAGACTAATTAAAGATGCCTTTGAACAATTATTAAATCTAAACTACAATGAAATACCAGCAGAAGATATCCCATATTATCTTGGAGATGGAACCTATGGTTGTTTAGATACAACTGGAATAAGTGCTCTTTTCCAATTTGGTAAAGAAGTATATTCTGACAAAACCGGTGAGTGGGGTGTATCACGTGTAGGTGATAAAATATATCGTACCGATACAAGTGTAACCCCAAATGTTCAAATAGAAACACAACACATTCTACACTTCAGAGACTCGTCTATGCAAGGATTTGACACCCTTATGTTGGATACCAACTTTGATGGTAAGAAGGACATGTTAACTGGTCTTTATAGACACATCTATAAATATCCTGTAATTACTAATCCAGACGAATGTAATCCTGGTGTGAAGGATACCATTTATAAAAATGGTAGTGGACCAATGGCACCATCTCTATTCTTAAACAGTACTCCTGGTTGTGAGGCAAGATCTACCAAACTCTTAAACGTAGGTTTTTACAACGACTTCTGGGTAAGTAATGAGAACTTATGTCAAGGTCTAAATCTTGTTATTGAAGATTCCCTAAGATACTATCAATATGGGGAGCAAGATCCACTAACCTATCCAATTCACGATTTCCCATTGTGGCAAACAAGATATATTACAAATAAGGAAACTTATCGAGCAGATTGGGATATTAATGATGGCCAATTTGATAGTACTCGTTCTATAATCCTAAACCACACCTACACTGAACCAGGAGAATACACAATTACCGTTGTAGCTGAGGATAGTATTGGTTGTACAGATACTACTTTATTGAAAGCTTATGTATCTAAGGTTATTCCTGGATTTGATTTTGGAAGTGAAATTGTGAATTGTGCATCCATTATTAATTTCCAAGACACAACTTCAGTGATTGACCCATGTGCTGCAAAAGATACCTGCACCAATGGTACTGACTTATCTTGTGAGAAAATTATCGCATGGGAATGGGATTTCGGGGACGGAACTAGAAAAAGTATACTCCAAAATCCATCTCATAATTACACATCTGGTGGAACTTACACTGTAACACTTATCGTTACAACTCAACTCGGATGTATAGATAGTATCAAACGACAACTATATATTCCTGGTCCACAACCAAGATTTGAGTTTGATAATGATGTATGGAACACCAATGATACAGCAGTAATCTGTGTGAATGATTTAGTTAACCTTAAAAATACTAGTCAAGGAGATGTAAATAATCCTAAATTCCAAATCATTTGGGGAGACGGAAGTAACAACCCTCCTGGTGATATAGACTCTGTGTTTGGTCATGTTTATACGACTCCAGGAACCTATGAATTGTTCTTAATCCAAGAAGATGAAATACCAGGAACGGGTAATCGTTGTTCAAGAATTTTCCCAGATACAAATCCAGATCTACTGATTCAACGTCGAATTGTAGTTATTGTGAATCCTCGCCCTGAGGTAGAAATTACTGCATCAGATACGTTAGTTTGTCCTGATGATCCTATAACATTTACGGGTATTCTAGATGACCGATATATTCGATTAAAATGGTTAATGGGGTACAATGATGATGAGATTAACGAAAATGTACCTGATACAACCGTAACATACGCTTATCCTAATCCTGGCGTATATGATGTTGTCTTAGCACCTGAATATGATGAATTACCAAGATGTTGGGATAGAGATACTATTAGAGTCAGAGTAGTTGACGTTAAAGCAAGTTTCGATATCGATAGCTCTGCAAGACCAGAATTCTGCTTCACTAATACATCAACTGGAGCTATTAGCTACCAATGGACGTTCGAAGAAAATGATCCTGAGGTAGATGGCTCTAGTGAAGAAACAGACCCATGTTATAATTGGGGTGAACGAAAAGGTGTTTATCAAGTATGTCTTACGGCAATCAGCTCAGAAGGTTGTGAGGACGACACTTGTCAAACAATATCAAATACGTTTATGAGACGACTTGTCCCATACAACGTCTTCACTCCTAACAGCGACGATGATAAAAACACTGAATTCGTAGTTGAAGGAGAAAGCCTTGATGAATACGAAATTAAAATCTTTAATCGATGGGGTGAGTCTGTCTTCAAGTCCACTGATATTAACTACTCTTGGAACGGTAAAGTTAACAATACCGGAGAAGAATGCCCTGAAGGAACCTACTTCTACATCATAAACTACACATTTAAATTTGGTGAGAAAAATGAAGGTAAAGGACCTATTGAAGGTTCTGTAGACTTGATTAGAAATTAATCTGTAATTCTATATCACATTAAAAAACCATTTGCTAAGGCGAATGGTTTTTTATTTATTGAATCAATTTAAAATAATTTATGTTGATTTGCAGTGCTTATTAAGAAAGACTGAGGGATTAGGCCCATAGACGTCTTGGCAACCTGAGTATCAAAATATCAAGGTGCTACATCCTATCCCACAATTGGGAGAAGATAAGTGTTCTATAAACCTAATTGTACACTCTCATTAATAATTATGACAAGACAATTAGAAAATTACCTTCGATTAAGTGGTTTAGAACCATTAGTTAAGTCACCCAATATCAATTTTATGAATATTGGTGAACGAACAAACATTACAGGTTCTAAGAAATTTGCTCGCCTAATTTTAAATGATCAATATGATGAAGCAATTGATATTGCTCGACAGCAAGTAGAGAATGGAGCTCAAATCATCGATGTAAATATGGACGAAGGAATGCTAGATGGAAAGTCTGCAATGATTAAATTCTTAAACCTTATTGCTGCGGAACCAGATATCTCAAGAGTTCCTGTAATGATTGATTCTAGTAAGTGGGAGATTATTGAAGCTGGACTTAAAGTTGTACAGGGTAAAGGAATTGTAAATTCAATAAGCCTAAAAGATGGCAAAAAAGAATTTATCAAAAGAGCTAAAAAAATTAAGTGGTTTGGAGCTGCCACCGTGGTAATGGCTTTTGACGAAAATGGACAAGCAGATACTTTTGAAAAAAGAATAAATATATGTCAACGTAGCTACGATATCCTTGTCAATGAAGTTCAATTCCCTCCTCCAGATATCATATTTGATCCCAATATTTTAACGGTTGCAACTGGTATTGAAGAACATAATAATTACGCAGTAGATTTTATTGAAGCTACTCGGTGGATTAAAGAAAATCTACCTTTTGCTAAAGTTAGTGGAGGTGTAAGTAATATTTCATTCAGTTTTAGAGGTAATAATATTATTCGAGAAGCGATGCATTCTGCATTTCTTTATCATGCTATAAAAGCCGGCTTAGATATGGGAATTGTCAACGCGGGTATGATCGAAGTATACGAGGAGTTGCCCAAAAATATTCTTGAAGCAGTTGAAGATGTTATTCTGAACAGGCATGAAGATGCAACTGAAAATTTAATAGCTCTTGCTGAAGTCGTCAGAGGGAATGGTAAAAAAATTGTTCAAGACCTAAGTTGGAGAAATGAAAATGTTTACGAGCGGTTAAAACATTCTCTCATAAAAGGAATAACGGAATATATTGAAGAAGACACCGAAGAAGTTCGTCAACAACTCAACAAACCCATAGAGGTTATAGAAGGTCCGCTCATGGCAGGAATGAGTGTAGTTGGAGATTTATTTGGGAGTGGTAAAATGTTCTTGCCTCAAGTAGTCAAAAGTGCACGGGTAATGAAAAAATCCGTAGCATACTTACAACCTTATCTAGAAACTGAAAAAAGTGAAGGAAACACCCAGGGGAAAATATTATTAGCAACCGTAAAAGGAGATGTTCATGATATTGGAAAAAATATTGTTGGAGTAGTTTTAGCATGTAATAACTACCATATAATTGATCTTGGTGTCATGGTTCCAACCAATACTATTATTGATGCTGCAATTGAACACAACGTCGATATGATTGGACTAAGCGGTTTAATAACTCCTAGTTTAGAAGAGATGGTTAATATAGCAGACGAAATGGAAAGAAGATCTTTGAAAATACCTGTATTAATTGGTGGTGCAACAACCTCTCGAATGCATACAGCTGTTAAGGTAGCTCCAAAGTATTCTGGACCAGTAATCCATGTATTAGATGCCTCTCGATCGGTTCCGGTAGCTAGTCAACTCATTAGCACAAAAACACATGAAAACTTTACAACTCAAATTAAATCCGAATATGATCAACTTGCTATTCAACATGCAGCTCGACAATCTGAAAAAAAGGTACTTTCATTCAATGAATGTCTGAACAATAAACCCATACTTAATTGGAATGATTACACTCCTCCAACACCAAATAAAACTGGAGTTGAAATATTAAAAGATTTTGATTTATCTGAGCTAAGAAACTATATCGATTGGACCCCTTTCTTTTCAACTTGGGAACTCAAAGGTAAATATCCTGATATTTTTGAGGATATCTATGTTGGGGAAGAAGCAAAAAAGTTATTTGAGGATGCTCAAGAAATGCTCGATCAATTAATTTCTAAAAAAATCCTTAGTGCTAATGGAATTGTTGGAATTTTTGAAGCTTTTGAAGAACAAGGAGACATAATACTCCCAAAAAATCAGATAACTTTCAATTGTCTTCGTCAACAAAGAAAGATGGGTAATAATATACCAAATCGTTCTCTAGCTGACTTTATAGCTCCAAAAAATACAGGTAAGAAAGACTACTTAGGAGCATTTGCCGTAACCACTGGAATAGGAATTGAAAAAATTGTAGAAAAATATGAAAAGGATCAAGATGACTATAATTCAATTTTGGTAAAAGCTATTGCTGATCGACTTGCAGAGGCATTTGCGGAATACTTGCATGAGTATGTCCGAAAAAAAATGTGGGGTTATGCTTCTGATGAAATATTAGATAACGAACTGCTGATACGGGAAAAGTATCAGGGTATACGACCTGCACCTGGATATCCTGCATGTCCTGATCATACCGAAAAAGGGAAACTTTGGGATTTACTTGATGTAGAAAATCATACGGACATTAGTCTAACTGAAAGTTACGCTATGTACCCAACTGCTGCTGTATCTGGATTCTATTTTTCACACCCAGAAAGTAAATATTTTGCTGTAGGAAAAATTGGAGAGGATCAATTAAAAAATTATGCTCATCGTAAAAATGTTTCTTTTGAATATGCTAAAAAATGGTTAAGCCCTAACTTATGATAAATAACTACCTAATATTAGGTAGTTAAATTGCATACTTGCATCTTTGTAAATACAAAAAATGAACATTGGTATACTTTGTTACCCGACGTATGGTGGTAGTGGTGTAATTGCAACAGAATTAGGTAAAGCACTGGCTGAAAAAGGCCATAAAATCCACTTTATATCTTATAATCAGCCTGTAAGGTTCGATGCATTCAATGAGAATTTATTTTTTCATGAAGTTCGATTTAATAATTATCCGCTTTTTAAATACCCCCCATACGAAACAGTTCTTACTAGTAAAATTGTTGATGTCGTAAAAAGTTACAAACTAGATGTACTTCATGTTCATTATGCCATACCTCACGCTGCCGCTGCAGTAATGGCAAAAAGTATTCTAAAAAAAATAGGGATAGAAATTAAAATAGTCACTACACTTCATGGTACAGATATTACGCTTGTAGGTAAAGATAAAAGTTTTGAGCCCGTAGTCAGTCATTCACTATTTGAAAGTGATATTGTTACTGCTGTTTCTAATAGCCTAAAACTTGAAACTTACCAAAATTTTAGTTACGATGGGGATATACAAGTTGTCCCAAATTTTATTGATTTCCAAAGATTTAATAAACAACCAAAAGATCATTTTAAAAAAATCATAGCTCCTAATAACGAAAAAGTTATCGTTCATACATCCAATTTCAGAAAGGTAAAAAGAGTCCCCGACGTGCTCAACGTATTCAGAAAAATTGCCAAAGAAGTACCCGCTAAAATGCTTTTTATAGGAGATGGTCCCGAAAGAAATAGCATAGAAAAGGAGTGTATGTCTTGTGACATGTGTAAAGATGTTACATTTCTTGGGAAACAAGAGGCTGTTGAAGAAATCTTAAGTATAGCCGATCTTTTTATTATTCCGTCAGAAACTGAAAGTTTTGGACTTGCCGCATTGGAAGCTATGGCCTGTGAAGTTCCTGTAATTAGCACAAATGCTGGTGGACTTAAAGAAGTTAATATTGATGGGGTAACAGGATTTACAAGTGATGTTGGAGATACGGATAAAATGGCAAAAGATTCACTCTATATCCTTAAGGAGGAAAATTTAAACCAGTTTAAGGCACTTGCAAAAATGCAATCGCTTAAATTTAAATTGGATACTATTCTCCCTATTTATGAGAGACTCTACCAATAAGTTTACTTTTCAATCGTAAAAATTACATCAGAATTAGCATCTAATGTAACAAATTGATTGATTTCAACTTGTTCTGTAAAATTACCAGAAAATATAATTTGCGTATTCGTATTTGAGATGATCTGGACAATGTTTTCATTATCATCTACTAATGCTATTTTTCCATCGCTTTCTGACCATGTTCCTTGAGTTTGGACTCTTTGTACAGGTATTGCCTGATCCAGTTGTTGGCCCGTAAATTCAGCTATTACATCTGCTGTGAAACTTAAATCTGTTGTGTATCTATTTGGATTTTCACTAAATGTTACCTTCCCAGTAATATCAGAACCTTTACCCGTAAATGTACCTGCTTGTTGTCCCCTAAATGATAAAACCCCATTTGTTAAATCAATTTTGGTGTAATCCCATTCTCCTACAAATGGACTAACTTCAACGCCACCCCCATTATTGTTACCACCATTATTATTCCCAGTAGTATCTGTTGAATTTCTAACTTCCTCAACTAAAGGTAGAGGAGGTTTTTTACAACTATGAAAGATGGGTGTTAAAAGGCCCAAGAATAGAATAACGGTGATTTTTTTCATGATTAATTAAGGTGCAAGATACTAAAATTTAACCATTCCATAACTTCCATGATTTGTCTGCTTGTATTTTCAACATATCCAGCCCATTTACAATCATTGCCCCATTTAATTTTGATTTAGCTAAGAATAGACTCTCTTTAGGATTATACACCAAATCATAACACAAGTGATTTTTGGTAATTGCTGAGTATGGAATATCTACACAGGTATCCACTTTTGGAAAAGTTCCCAAGGGAGTTGTATTAATAAGTATTTGGTGGCTTTTAACCATGTCATTATCTATCTGAGTATAATTCATCAAATCATGATTTGACTGAGACACATGAGTGCACTCAATACCCAGAGATTTAAATACATAAGTAATTGTTTTACTTGAACCACCTGTTCCAAAAATTAATGCCCTTTTATGAAAGGATTGAAGATACTTAAGTAACGTATTTTCAAATCCCAAGTAATCTGTATTTTCTCCACATAACAAATCATTTTTTACTGTAAC
>CESF01031186.1_pt1 | contig 11268 bp, 8 predicted proteins | sample 356331 | NCBI WGS metagenome assembly CESF01 (sample SAMEA2621779, study PRJEB7988) | marine metagenome | biome: marine biome (ENVO:00000447); feature: surface water layer (ENVO:00002042); material: "saline water (ENVO:00002010), including plankton (ENVO:xxxxxxxx)" | depth 5 m
TAGTTATAATATAGTATAGTATAGTTATTTAAAACAACCATTTCAAATAAATAATTATTTTATAAATGATTTTTATATATTTTTATATATAATGGTCAAATCAATATTGAGAAAAAGCGCAAAAGGCAATCGTCGAAATAAACGCAAACATACCAAGCGCGTTCATTTTAACAAGTATAAAAAAGTGAAAACATTTAAGCGTAATCAAACAATTAAAACGCGTCGAAAAACACATCATAAAAAGCCTAAAAGTAAACACCATCGTGCAAAAACGGTAAAACATACAAAAAGCAATAAGCGTCATAAAAACAACAAACATCATCAAAATAAAAAGCATCGTAAAATGTTGAAAATGAAAATGAAAGGTGGATGTGCTGGTAATTTAATGGGTCAAAAGGTAACTGGTGTGCCATTAAATCCCCAAGACTATCAACATCCAGAATATACTAATTTAAATTCAAATGTTCCTTATCCTTATTCGGGAGGACAAAAAGGAGGAAGTTTGTGGGATGAATTTGGACTCGGTGATATTCCAATAATGAAAAATACTATTATTAATAGTGGTAAAAATATGATTTCAGCAGTTACCGGTGGTGATACCACCTCATCGACAAATCCAACGGTTCATCCAGCTGTAACAAACCGCATGGATAAATATCCAAACCCAATTGATATACATAGTATGCATGCAGGCTCTTTATCGTCTGCTAAATCGGCCGTTGCAACTGCGCCAACAACTGCTGCGGAATCTAGTTAAAGTTTCAATTTCAAATCAATAATTTTATACCCATCATAATTATCTAGTGTACTATTATAATGGATATTTTACGCATGTTAAATAAATTATGCACACCAGCACAGGTATATTTAGCAATATCATTGGCTTCTGTTATTGCCATGTTGCTTCAAAATTGCCAAGATAATTCAGTATATAGAATTGGAAATATGGTAGTTAAATCGCCATGCCATAATTTAGCGTTTTTCGCAGTTAAAATTCTGTATATTATGCTATGGACTTGGTTACTTAACTTATTATGTACAAAGGGATTTACATCGGTATCATGGTTATTGGTTTTATTACCAATTGTGGGTATGTTTGTATTGATTGGAATGGTATTTTTAATGCTTAAATAATTGCCTCCTTATTTTTACAGCAATTCGACAACATCTCTCCCTTTTCAACTTCATAAAATAAATAAAATGTAAAATACAATATGCAATTTACATTTTCATCAATAATAAACTTTAAAATAATAATCTAAAAAATTCATTATAGATAATATATAAGTATGGATTCTATATCATGGAAAATCATAGATAAAATGTTTAAGGAAAATCCCAATTTCCTAACGAGTCATCATTTAGATTCATATAATAGATTTTTTGACAGCGGTATTAAAAATGTATTTAAAAACCAAAACCCTATGAGATTTTACAGAACAAAAGATGAAAAGCACAAAATCTTTAAACATAAGGCGGAGATTTATTTTGGCGGTAAAAATGCGGATAAAATATACTATGGCAAACCAATCATATATGATAAAGACGAAAATAAAGAACGTCAGCATTACATGTATCCAAACGAAGCGCGCATTCGAAATATGAGTTATGCGTTTACTATACATTATGATGTAGATATTGATATTACAATTTTAATTGATAATAATTCGGGAAACGAAACCAAACGCGATAAAACAGATAAACACGCCGGTATACCATTAAAATACGATATACATGAAGAAACAATTACTTTGGAAAAAATATATTTGGGTAGATTTCCTATAATGATGCAGTCTAACTTATGTTTTTTAAAGGGATTGGAACCCGAAGCTCGTTTTAATTTAGGTGAATGTAGAAATGACATCGGTGGATATTTTATTATTGATGGCAAAGAAAAGGTAATAATGACGCAAGAAGGAAGGGCGGATAATATATTATATGTAAAGGATAGTTTTAATGATACATATAGTCACGCAGCAGAAATACGATCCGTATCAGAAGATTATTCTAAACCAATACGAACATTATCGGTTCGAATGGTAGCCCCGCAAGTGACTTCTTCTAATCAGCAAATTGTTGTAAATATACCTAATGTTAGAAAACCTGTCCCATTATTTATTGTTATGAGAGCATTAGGTGTAATATCAGACAAAGAAATTATTCAAACTTGTTTATTAGATTTAGATAAATATGATTATTTAATGGAATATTTTCGACCATGCGTCCATGATGCCGGAATGATATTTACGCAAACACAAGCCTTGAAGTTTATTGCTGAATTAATGAAACACAAAACGGTTAGTCATGCTTTAGATGTGCTTTCTTCCTATTTTATTCCACACATAGGAGAACTTAACTTTAAAAGTAAAGCGTTTTATTTAGGATATATCGTTAAAAAATTACTATTAGTTGTCAACAAAAACGAATTACCAACCGACCGGGATAGTTATGGTTATAAAAGAATAGAAATAGCAGGAACATTAATATCTCAATTGTTTCAAGAATATTATACAAAGCAATTAAAGGAAATCTATTATTACATCGATAGTAAATTTTTCTATGAATCTAAAAATGGAAAAACCTATCATGGTATGGATTTTATAAACATTATTTTAAACAACGAAAATGAAATGTTTTCAAAACGCACAGTAGAAGAAGGATTTAGAAAGGGGTTCAAAGGTAATTGGGGAGCAGAAGAACATACAAAACGATTGGGATTGGTGCAAGATTTGAATCGTCTTTCTTTTTTCTCTGCGTTATGTCAATTAAGAAAAACAAATCTACCAATTGCGGCGGATGGTGCCAAAATAGTAGCACCCCGATTACTTCATGCTACACAATGGGGATATTTGTGTCCACTCCACTCGCCAGATGGAGGCAATGTTGGTTTACATAAACATTTATCTACTTCTACCATTATTACAAGTGGAACCAGTGGAAAACCTTATATTAAATTAGTTAGGGAAATGGGTATGAAATTATTGGAAGAATGCTCATATAAAGAGTTGTCTGTATTTACTAAAATATTTATAAATGGGGCATGGATAGGGGCGACATCTCTCCCTCTTGACATCTTGAAAAAGTTAAAATTAATGAAACGCAACAATGTTATCAACATTTATACAAGTATTTCGTTTAATGCGAAAAGAAATGAGATTATTATATGGACAGATTCGGGAAGACCATGTCGACCGTTGTTTTATACAATGCTAAACAATGAAAATATGTTAAGTTATGAACGCCCTGAAATCATTGAAAAATTCAATAAAAACACCATATCATTTCAAGAAATTATAAAGGGATTTGGAAAGTATTCCGAGTTTGAAAATGTAAATGTTAATAACTCTGCTGCGCTTGAACGACAAAGTGCAGTGGTAGAATATGTAGATACAATTGAATGTGAAAGTAGTTACATTGCAAAATCCACTATGTCTAGAGATGAATATGCTAAAAATGGTGTAACTCATCAAGAAATACACCCATCTTTAATACTTGGTGTGATGGCAAATCAAATTATTTTCCCAGAAAACAATCCATATCCTAGAAATGCGTTTTCATGTGGTCAAGCAAAACAAGGTGTATCATTGTATCATAGCAATTTTAGAAATAGAATCGATAAAACATCGTATCTTTTAAACTATGGTCAAATTCCATTAACAAAAAGCAGATATTTAGATTATGCCACAAAAGAGCAACACGCTTATGGAGAAAACGCAATCGTTGCTATTATGTGTTATAGTGGATTTAATGTAGAAGATGCTGTTATTGTAAACGGTGGTTCTCTTAGTCGGGGGCTGTTTAGAACTACTTATTACAATATGTATGAAGACTATGAAGAAATGAAAAATGTAGGCAATTCGTTGGTGGATAAGCGTTTTATGAATATTGAAAAAAACAATGTCGTAGATTTGAAACCAGGATATGATTATTCTAAATTAGATGAAACAACTGGATTAATTCGTGAAAATGAGCAGGTTACTGAAAAAACAATTATGATTGGTAAAACACAATTGATGACTGGCAGCACTGACGAAATTACTTATAAAGACGAATCTGTAGTTCCTAAAAAAGGGCAAGTAGGATATGTAGACAAGTCATTTATTACATCGGGAGAGGAAGGAAAAAGAATTGCTAAAATTAGAATAAGAGGCGAGCGTATTCCCGCTATAGGGGACAAATTCTGCAGTCGTGCAGGGCAAAAAGGTACAATAGGAATAGTGCTAGACGAAAAAGACATGCCTACCACAGCAGATGGAATTCGACCGGACATAATCGTAAACCCTCATGCTATGCCAAGTCGTATGACCATTGGACATTTGGTAGAAACGATTACTTCAAAAACAGCAGCGATATATGGTGGATTTGGTAATTGTACGGCTTTTACACAACAAGGACCTAAACATGAATTATTTGGAAAATCGCTAGTGGATGCAGGCTTTCATTCTACTGGAAATGAAATACTATATAATGGAATGACTGGAGAGCAGCTAGAAACCGAGATATACTTTGGTCCCACTTATTATCTACGATTAAAACACATGCCCAAAGATAAAATCAATTATCGCGCGACTGGTCCTAGAACTTTATTAACGCGACAAACAGTTCAAGGTAGAGCAAACAACGGGGGATTGCGCGTAGGGGAGATGGATCGAGATTGTATTATTGCACATGGTTTAAATTACTTTTTAAACGAATCAATGATGGTTCGCGGTGATGAATTTTACATGGCAATTTGTAATCATAGTGGAACTATTGCTATTTATAACGAACGCAATAATTTGTTTATAAGTCCGTTTGTAGATGGTCCAGTGAAGTTTGTAACAGATATTAATAGTGATATTAGTATAAAAAATGTTAGTAAGTTTGGAAAAGATTTTAGCGTGGTTAGAGTGCCATACGCATTTAAATTATTGATGCAAGAATTACAAGCGATGAATATTCAAATGAGAATTATTACAGAAGACAATGTAGATATGTTAACATCATTAAAAGAAAGTGATAATATTGTAAGACTAACTAAGTTTAATGATTTGGAAGAAATTGCAAAGCAAAACAAAAGTAATATATTGAAAAACAAGAAAATGAAAAACATCAGTTTAATGGAAACCGAACCATCTCCTCCTATACAAACAAATCTTAATATGTTTCAACCCAGTGATTTGGAAGCACAAGGAATGGAGGGTGATTTAGGATTTAACTATAAATTGCAACCAGGTGATCCTGGTTATATATTTCCAACTGCCGATATGATGTCGTTAGGCGAACAACCCGATGAAAAAGACCCTTGGGCGGATGATTGGTCTCCGGAAGAAAGAAAAACACAATATAATACACCGCCAAAAGGTGCATATCTGACAACCTCTCCAGATTGGGATCCAAATGATCCTGATGCCCAACCAAGTGATTTTATACCTAAATCTCCAGAATATAACCCAAATATATATACGACAACATCTCCGGATTGGAATCCAAATGATCCAAATGCTCAACCGCGGTTTTCAATTTCAACAGATAAATCGGAGGATTCACCTGCATACAATCCAAAAAATTATCAAACTACAGATGTCGATCTTAAAAGAAGAGAGCCTATATATGATGATGATGAAGTTCCCGAATATATTATGAATGCCCCTTCACCATCTTTAGATATAAAAGACGACGAAGACGATGACGGCGATGCCAAAAAGGAAAAAATAACAATTATAAATGAAAGTGAGGTGGGAAATGAAGATCTTGAAATATTATCGGCTCCTTCATTAAGTGAAGCGGATAAAAATGAAGGGCAAAATAGTGATGACGAAGATAACGGTGGTAAAAAAGGAATAAAAGTAGATTTGTAAATCGATATCTTTAATCGAGTTGTTGTATAATAATATAAAATTGATTATTAAAATATATAAATAAATATCTATATATTTTAGATATGACTACAATCAAAGAAAACAGTTTAACTATATCAAATATTTATAAATCAAGGAAAATTATGCTTGAATTATTAAAAGAGCGTGATTATGATGTAGATGAGTGGGATGATTTTAGCATCAACGAAATCCAATCTATGCATTCTAATAATCAATTGGATATGCTTTTAAAACACAAAACAAATGGTAGAAAAATCTATATTAAATACTATATTCATAAAAAATTGGGAAAATCAAATGTATATGATTATGTAGACGATATATTTAGCACTGAAAATATTTTAGGTAAAGACGACGAACTCATTATATTTACAAAGCATAAACCAAATGATACATTAATCCAATTAATGAAAATGATATATGTATCTGATGGATATTTTGTTAATATTTATCATATGAAGCAATATTTATTTAATATTTTAAACCATGTAATGGTCCCTCCACATAAGGTATTAAATGATAAGGAAAAAACAGACATTTACGATAAATATAATATCACAAAAGATCTGGAAGTGCCTGAAATGGATCGGTTTGATCCGGTTGCCCAAGCCATTGGATTGCGACCCGGTGAATTATGTGAAATAACTCGTTCCAGTCCAACCTCTATCACTACTAAATTTTACAGAATTTGCACACAATAAAACAAACCATGATATTAATAAATAAACCACTACAATAAATCAAAGAATTATTATAATACTTATATTTTTATTATATGTATTATATAAAATAATATATTATGAGTATTTCCACAGATAAAGCCGTATTAGATAATAGAAGAAAAACATTAATATGTAATTACAGCAAGTCCATTGCATCGGGAGAAGAAAGCGAAACAGAAAGTAATGAAAAAAACATTAAATCATTTAAAAACAGTATATTAAAAGAAATCGCAAGTATAATAGGCGACATAAATCAAAACCAAGTTTCTTTGGATAGTGTCATTAAAGATAAATTAGACATATCTGAAGATTATAGAAAAAAACTAAAAGAAAACGCATCAAAACATTTGGCCGGCACACAATTAAAAAAAGATATTTATGAAGAAAATACAAGACATACAATAAGTTTAATTTACTATATTTTAGGAATGGGATTTATGGGTTATTATATATTTAAGTTATTGAAAAAATAAACTTCTATATTGTATTTATATGATTCCCATTAAAAATGTATTAAATAATATTGCTAGTATTGCTAATAATGCCAATACAGATGAAGTAAAACATAGCAATCATAACTTAAACCAAGGAAATGTATTTTTAATTAATAAACAACATTTTAAAACACGACGATTTAAGCCTATAGTAGAAGGATTTACTACGGAAGACCAAACAAAGTTAAATAGCAAAATCAATGAATTATCAACATTGGAAAGTAAAATAGAAGCCCTTGAAGACAAAAATAAAGAAAAGTTTAAGGGAAAGGCTACAAATGTAAAAGATAAATACGGTAACATTTATTATAAAAATTTAGACGGGGATTATTACAAATATAAAAATAGCGCAGGAGACAATACTTTTAAACCCAATCATATAAATTTTCACCCTTCTTGTCCTAAAATAGCACCTATATTTGAAAAAGATGTTCCTTACCCTGTTGGTAATATTGATCCAATTAGTTCATCTGTTTTAGGTGACAGCAAATGTATTAAATTTCAAGACAGTGATCTTCAAGATTTATATATACAAAAAATTACATTGGAAAGAGAAATTAAAGAATTAAAAGAAGATCAGCGCAATTCAAACACACAAGATACAAGTACAATTACATATTTAAAAAATTTAGAAGCCATTAAATTAAGTGACAAAGTAAATAAGTATAACGAATTGGCAGAGAAAAGTAAGAAAATTGCAGATGACATTAACTCATTTGATACATCTCGTGATGAATTTATGAAAAGTGTAGGGGCGTTACAAATACAATATGGTGCTATTGGGATCACTACGATTGCTTTAATATATATAATGATAAAAATGATGTCAAGTAACAAAGAATAAACTAATAGTTCGGCTACATCATGCAAAATAAACAATTACCATAACTAATATATTTTAATTTCAATAGTAATTAAAATATATTATAAATTTATATTAAATGACTACCAAACAAGGATTATTATATAATAAGAAAAATGAAAAATATATAGAAAATATGCAACAAAGACCGGATCCAATGGAACACGCCAATCAACAGGCAAATCCGTTTATATACCAAAAAGCGGCCGAGAAAAATGTAAAATTTGCGGATGAAGCTTTAACCGGATGTAAAAACATGTGTGATGCCAAATTTTCAAATGATGAAAGAGAAGCATGTTATTTAGGATGTGATATAAAAAACAATGCTACTTCTGCAGATGATTTGTCGTTAGTTGATAAAAGGTCTATTAATAATCCATATGATAAAGTTAGAAATGCGATTACAAAAACCGTGTATAAAACAAGTGATAAAAAGGTGTCTAGTGCATATAAAAAGTGGGACCCACGACATAAATACGGATGGATTACTACAGGAACAAAGCGCGTGCCATATTATTACAATGAGTGCCGTTGGGTTTGGTGGCGATTTCGAAATGTATGCACAAAAAAAAAAGGGTATAGAAATCAACCAGTAAAAAGATGGGATATTGTAAAAAAAGGCAAACAAACACAAGTACCTGCTGTATGGGAAAAATGTGAATGGCAAGAAACACATAAATATCCCGAAGAAAATGTTGGCACATTTAGCGAACAAGTAAATGTGGATAGTTGCGATGATTTTATTACCGATAAAAATATACCAGATGGAAACACTGACTATTATCGTGATTATAGTAAACATCAATTAGAATCTGCTTGTAAGGCTGGAATGGATAATTATGAAAGAAAAAATTGTGTTGTAAATACATATAGTAAAACGATGAGTTGCACTGGAAAAACAAAATATGGTTCTTTATTACAAGACAGTGAAAACTTAGACCAAGAAATGACAGAATACAAAAAATTTATCTATGAGACACCGTCTGCTGTAGAAGGGTTTTCAAATGCGTGTAAATCAAAATGTAGCGAATTTATTAAAGACCCTAGTCTTGTAAATAGTAACAATATGAAAAAAGATAACGAGTGTTATAAATGCGAAGTAGAAAATAACGCGTTTATTAGAAACGATAAAGCGCGCGATGAATGGTTAGACAATCTTTTTTACATAGCAACAAAAGATAAACCAATGGAAACGCAATTATCCGAATTAAAACAACAGTATGGCGATAACAAAGATACATTAAAAAAAATGCATCATGTAGACTTTTTAGATAATAATAAAGAAACCGGAATCTATGCTGATTTAAAACAAAAATATAAAATAATTTATGATAAATTAAATTCAATGACTTACTCAGAAAAGAAAAATGCTACCATAAATGCTTATTTAGAAGATATGGATAAACGAACTCCCCGTAAAAATATGGAATATGGACTGTGGCTGGGATTATTATTAGCAGCAGGAATTACTACTGCTACATTAATAAAAGATTAATTTATTATTTTAATATATAAAATGAGTGGCAATAATGATCAAACATCAAATGAATTACAAAAGTATATAAATGAATTAAAAGCCGAGTGTAATGGTATGACTGACGAGACGGAAAAAACAAAATGCGATGCTATTGTAACAAAGCTTACTGGCATAGATACAAGCCAAATTAATAATGAAATAAATGAAGTCAATGACGCAAATAAAGATACAACGGTCAATTTAGCAGATAAAAAAACAACTGTAAAAATAATGAATGAGAAAACAAACAATATACGACAACATATTGATAATATTAAGCAAGAAAGATTAAATAAAAAAAGAGTAGTTGAAGCAAGTGAATGGGAATATGACCGATATACTTCTCATATTTACATTTTAAAATTTATATTTTTTACTTTAGTAATTATCAATATCATTTTATTTATTAGAAACCGTGTTGGTTTTATACCTGATGCCATCGTTTTTGGGTTGATTATTATAATCGTTGCAGTTATGATATTTAATGTTGGAAAAGAAATCATGTTAAATTTAACAAGAGATAAATTTGATTATGATAAATTTAAACAAACTTATGGCAATGAATACAATACTAATGATGGAAGTATTGGTGTAGATTTAAAAGGAAAGTCCGGAAATATTTTTAAAAGTTTAATGTGTGAACCATTTGTAAGTCACGAAAATAAAAGCAAAAAAGATACATTAAATAGACATACTTATTCATTTATTTAATTGACATATCATATCATATCATATCATATCATATCATAATATTAACATTATAATTTATAATATTAATATTGTTAATGTTATTTTTATTCTAATGAATGTATAAGATAATAATGATAAATAATATAGATAAAGCAGTTCAAGCATCAAAAATAGAAAAAAAGAAGCATGAATACTATAAATTAAAAGAATTACAAGAAAAATTACCCAAACGATTAAAAAACGCAGAGATTGCTTATTATAAAGAAGGTGGATGTAATTTAAATGATCCAAGTGATACAAAACAATGTGGTTTAGAATATTATTTAGATATAAAGAAACAGGAACGAATTAAAGCATTGGAAAGTTTTACAAATAGTAGCACTAAAAATGATGAAGAAGCCGAAGAAATAAATAGCTACAGTTTCTTTGATAATCTTAAATTAAGTAATTTGTTTAATAAAACAGTGGAAGGCATGAAAGTGATTGACAATGGAGAAACTTGCGATTGGACTCAAAACACCCAAACATTTAAAGATTGTAATAATCATTTTACAGAAATAGATATTAATGGCGAAAACATAACGGTATATCATCCGTGTAAATACAATAATGATTTAGAGTTACTAATCGATGAGTTAGACGAATATAGAAAAATTAAAAATACGATCGGAGACCAAACTAAATATTTAAACAAAATCTCAAAGTTATCAAGTGAATCGGTTCAATACATGGATAATGGTATAAAAAAACATCAACAGCAAAGTATGGCTGATTATCGCAATGCTACATTTTATGATAAGCACTCTGAAAGTTATATAAACACAATTAATACTTTAAAAAGTTTTTATTGGCTTGTATTAGTATTATTAACCGCTGCATTTTTATACAAAAGATATTATGAAAAAGATGTATTTGGATATGTAGTTATATCATTGTTTATATTGTTTCCTTTATTTTTATTAAAGCCGTTTGCTAATTTTATTATGTTAAATGTAAAACGTTATCATTTTATTGATACATTGTATTTTACCATAGCAATTGCAAGTGTTTTACTAGTAATGTTTTTATATTTTATAACATCTCAAGGAACTGTCAATTTATCGGTTCCTATGCCCGAAGAGGG
>CESF01065556.1_pt1 | contig 11266 bp, 9 predicted proteins | sample 356331 | NCBI WGS metagenome assembly CESF01 (sample SAMEA2621779, study PRJEB7988) | marine metagenome | biome: marine biome (ENVO:00000447); feature: surface water layer (ENVO:00002042); material: "saline water (ENVO:00002010), including plankton (ENVO:xxxxxxxx)" | depth 5 m
TTCAAAGCATCTTTTAAATCATTAATTGATAATCCTATTTCTAGGTCAATAGCTTTAGCAGCCTCTAATAACCTCTCTAGGTGTTCGTCTAAAAATAACCAATTATTTTTAACAAGCCTAAGACCTTCCCAGACGCCATCTCCCATCATGAATCCACTATCAAAGACAGAAATTTTGGCATCATCTCTATGCAATAATTCGCCATCAACGTAAATCATCACATTTTCATTTTTTTTAATATGTAAGTTAAGATCTTCAGTCATTAATTACCTCTATATCCTGGTCCAAATAAAACCCTTCCAGGTCTATTTCCATTGTGATTGCCGTTTTCAACTACCATTATTCCATTAACCAATACAAAATTAACACCTACTGCATATTGATGAGGGTCCTCAAATGTTGCTTTATCAATTATATTATTTGAATCAAATATTGTAATATCAGCATAATAACCTTCTTTTATTAGTCCTCTTTCTTTAATAGATAGAATTGAAGCAGGTAAACTAGTCATCTTCCTAACAGCTTCCTCTAAACTTAAAATATTTCTTTCTCTAACATAGCGTCCTAATACGCGAGCAAAAGTTCCATAAGTTCTAGGATGTGGGGCCCCTTCTTTAAATACAGTTAATGGGCCATCAGAGGCTATAGAAGTCATTGGATGCTTCATTATTAGATCAACATCATCTGAATTAATTGCGTGATACACAGCCGATGCGCCACCACCTTTAATTATTTCAAAAACAATTAAAGCCGCATTATAAGGTGTTGGCTCAAGCCCCTGCTCTATGCAAAGATCGGCTAGATTTTTACCTTCCATAGAAGTGTTCCAAGAATTCTTTGATATAAAAATATTTTTAGGATGACCACCACCCCTATCAAATAAAATTCTATCTATAATTCCATCAATCAATAATTGTCGTGTATCTGGATCATCTATACGCTGCAATAATGCTTTTCTGCCACCAGCTTGTGCCCATTGAGGAATTAAAGCTCTTATAGAAGTCTGAGAGGCTGTATATGGATACTGATCAATGCTTACTTTTACTCCTTTTTCTATTGCTTCATCTACTAATTGAAGAGTTTTAGATGAAAGGCCCCAATTACCCTTACCAATTATTTTGTGATGAGTGATTTGAACGGGTATATTTGCCTTAACCCCGATATTAATAGTTTCATGAACTGATTTAATTATTTCTGAAGCTTCTTCTCTCATATGAGATATATAAATCCCACCATATTTAGAGGCTTCTTTCGATAATTCTATAACCTCATTGGTAGAGGAGAAACTGCCTGGCACATAGAACAGGCCAGTTGAAATACCTAAAGCTCCATCCTTCATTGCTTCAGCAACCATCTCTTTCATTAAAAATAATTCTTCAGAGGTAGGGTTACGGTTCTCTGTTCCCATAACTATTTTACGAACAGTTCCTTGACCAACAAATACTGACCAATTTGGAGTAATTTTTGTATCGATAATTTTTCGATAATGCTCATCAATTGGAAATGGTGAAGTGCCATCATTGCCTTCAGTAAGGGTTGTCACACCTTGCAAGATTGAACTTTCAGCGGTAGGAACATCATAGATACCTCTTACAGCATGTGTATGGGAGTCAATAAAACCAGGAGATATAATTAAATTAAATGCATCAATTACATCTTTTGAAGACGAAGATGACAAATCTCCTATTTTAATAATACGATCATCTATTATTCCTATATCAGCTTTATAAGAAATAGATCCAGAACCATCAATAATTGTTCCGTTGATAATCAAGAGATCATAGTCAAACTTAGCACATGAAAATAAAAAGATAGCAGTAATAAAAATTGGTCCAATATTTATTTTCATAAAATAATTATAACCTTTGATAAAAAAAACCCGCAAAAGCGGGTTTTTGTAAATATTTTTGTTATGAATTAATTCAGTCTTTTTATCATTGAATGTTGAACTTGAAGCTCGCCATCAAGATGCAATGTTGCGTCTACTCGAACATCATTCTCATCATTAAAAGTCCACCCCATAGTTTTAACAAAATTATGGTGTTTAGGATGATACCCAGGCCTTGGATCTGATTTTAATTGAATTGAATTTTTATCCATTGAAGCCACCGTAAACATTGGCTCAGTTCCAAGAGCGCAATAATGCTTAATTACTAATTTTCCATCCTTATCTGAGTATGTTGTAAACATTTCAACACCATCCTCAATTAATGTTTCAACTATTGAATTGCCATTTGAAACAAGGCGAAACTTAGAATAAGTATCAACCACAGCTCCTGATTGTTGATACAGCTTGCCCTTCCACTCACCAAGCATTCTTTTCATTTGAGTGAAAGCAGCACTATGCTCGACTGCACCCATACTGACATCACCAATGTAAGTTTCTTCTGCGTTTGTATTAGTTGATATAGTTGATATCAACAGCGATAAAAATAATGTATTTATAAATTTCATAATTCACTCCTTAATTATGTATTCTAACTTAGTTGAATCGGCAGCGTCTATTGGGAAGATTTTTCTAAGATATGAATACCACAAGCACTTCCCAAACCAATAACATGGGCGAGACCAATATTAGGATTTTGAATCTGTCTTTGTTCTGCTTCTCCCCTCAATTGAGTACAGATTTCATATAAATTAGCTACTCCTGTTGCGCCTGTTGGGTGACCTTTGGCTAGGAGTCCTCCAGATAAATTAACAGGCAATTTACCATTAATTTCAAAATAACCATCATCAACAAACATACCTGCTTCTTCATCTTTGCATAAACCTAAATTTCCATAATGGAGCATTTCAGCTGAAGCAAAACAATCATGCAGTTCAACCAAATCAAGATCTTCTGGCCCTAATCCTGCCATTTCATATGCTTGTTTGGCTGCATTTCTTGTAAGAGTATTTATATTAGGCATAGCAAGATTTCTCTCCTCATAAGGATCGCTAGTTAAAATAGAAGCTTTTACTTTAACTGAACGTTTCATACCAAGTTCTTTAGCTTTTTTTTCGGATACAAGAACAGCAGCGGCTGATCCATCTACATTTGCTGAACACATTAATTTTGTATTGGGATATGCGATCATTTCAGATGCCATAACCTCTTCTAAAGGTGTTTCAATCTGGTATCGTGATTTTGGATTCATTGTCGAATGATGATGATTCTTGACAGAGATTTTGGCAAATTGTTCGAAGGTAGTTCCATAATTTCTTGAATGCTCCATTCCTGCTTCAGCAAAAATTGCAGGCATTGTTTGTGAACCAAGTAGACCCTCAAGAGGAATACCAATTTCTCCTGAATCACCACCAAGGAGTCCTGTGCCCATTTTTTCAACACCTGAGACAAGAACAATGTCATATAAACCTGCTTTAATTGCCATCCAACCCTCTCTAAATGCAGTTGCACCTGTAGCACAAGCATTTGTGCAATTAACTATGGGAATACCAGTTTGACCAACCAGTTGGAGTGTTTTTTGTCCAACCATTCTATTTACTTCTTTTATATTACCGCAATAAAAAGCTTCCATCTGACCCATATTTAGGTTTGCATCCTTAAGTGCTAGTAAAATTGATTCTGCAGCCAACTCTGGAACTGTTAGGTTTGGAAATCGACCAAATTTAATCATGTCGATACCTTGGATATAAACGTTTTTACTCATATTGATTCACCAACTGCTTTAGGGTATTTGTTAACAACTTCAATATTTTTTCCATAAAACTCATTAAAATATTGCTCTTTTAACAGTTTGGTCTTCTCAATGTTTAATTCTTTAACAACATCGTAGCCTTTGATGTGATCTGGCAATGAAGCAATTTTAACTGCAGCATCATAATTTTCGATATTAATACCTCTTACTAGCTCTAAAAGCATTGATTGATAATCTAAAATAAGACTTCTTTCAGTTTTTCTATGACTTGACATACCAAATAAATCGAAAGGAGTTCCTCTTAAAAACTTGAAATGCTTTATCAGCAAAAAAAGATAATAAGTATATGAAGGGAGTTTGCGTTTAGGATATCTTCCAGTTAATTTATCTCGGCCACCAAATACAGGAGGAGCTAATGAATATTCAATCTTATAGTTACCCTCTAATTTGTCTTCAATATATTTTTTTATCTCATGTCCGGTATGCAGTCTTGCAACCTCATACTCATCCTTATACGCCATGAGTTTAAAATAAAATTTAGCTGCAGCCACAGAAAGATCATCGCGATTATTAGATATTGATTCATCAACCATAATAATCTTATCAATTAAAGATTTATATTTATTAGCATATTTCGTATCTTGATAATCTATTAAAAATTTATATCTGTCTTCAATGATTGAATTTAAAGATTCAGCGACTTCTGAAGATGTATTTTTTGTAGAAGTGATTGATTCAAGTTTTTTAATATCCATAGCTGCAAGTCTCCCCCAATAGATACTTTCTTTGTTCATATCTATAGACACTCCGTTTAATTCAATGGCTCTTTCAATGGCTGATATAGAGATTGGAAATAGACCTTTCTGAATTGCATAACCAACTAAAAATAGATTTGCAGCAATTGAATTTCCCATCAGTGATGTTGCAAATTTAGTTGCATTTACTATATGAAGTAGCTCTGGTGATACGATATCCCTCAAGCCTTTGATCATTCTTGCAGAGGATAAATCAAGATCAGGATTATTTGCAAAATTACTAGTCGGCGCTACATGACTATTAACAACCATATTTGTATGATTTTTATTAATCTTAGAAATTGGCTCTATGCCTGTAGTAACAACTATGTCACATCCTATAATCAAATCAGCTGAACCACTAGCTATTCTTGTTGAATGAAGATCAGATGGAGAATTAGAAACCCTTAAATGGCTTGTTACTGGACCATTTCTTTGGGCCAAACCAGCTACATCTAATGTAGATGCCCCTTTGTTTTCTAAATGGGCAGCTGTTCCAATAATTGCTCCAAGAGTAATAACACCAGAACCACCTATTCCAGTTAATAGGATATTAAATGGCTTGTTTAATTCATGAACAGCTGGAGTAGGCAAGCTTTCATTTAAATATTTTGAACCATCACTTAGATTCTCCTGATTACCTTTTTTCTTCAAAGACCCGCCCGTGACTGTTAAAAAACTCGGACAATACCCTTTTGTACAAGAGTAATCTTTATTACACGCTGACTGGTTAATTTCTCTTTTTCTTCCAAATTTTGATTCATGAGGCTCGATGGCAATGCAATTTGACTGTGATCCGCAATCACCACACCCCTCGCATACCAATGGATTTATAAAAATTCTTTTATCTGGTTCTTCAGCAAGACCACGTTTTCTTCTTCTTCTTAGTTCAGTTGCACAATATTGATCATACAAAATAACAGTAACACCTTTGATGTCTCTTAGTTCTCTTTGAACTTTATCTAGATCATCTCTTTGGTATATTTTAACGCCTGGTGCAAATGAACTATTAGAAGGATATTTTTCAGGATAGTCAGTCATTACAACTACTTTTTTTGCGCCTTCCGAGTGTACTTGCCAACTAAGATTGTCAACTTGAACTTTTCCGCTAATCTCTTGGCCGCCTGTCATTGCGATAGCATCATTTACTAAAATTTTGAATGTAATATTTGCGTTAGAGGCAATTGCAGCTCTTAGTGCTAAAATTCCAGAGTGGTAATAAGTTCCATCTCCAAGGTTTTGAAAGATATGATTTGTTTCAGTGAAAGGAGCTATACCAGTCCACATTACCCCCTCGCCACCCATTTGACCTAGATTATATGTTTTTCTTTCTGGCATAAAAGTAGCCATTCCATGACAGCCAATACCACCAAATGCAAAGCTATCATCGGGGACTTTTGTAGATGTATTATGAGGACAACCAGCACAGAAACTGGGCAATCTAAATAAATCAGACACAGGAGCAGAATTAATGCTAGCAAGAAGATTGTTTATTTCATTAACTTTTGAGTCAAGATCTATATCTAAAGAAAGACCTTTGATTCTATTTGCAATGATCAATGCTATTTGACTAGGAGATAATTCGCCTTCAGAAGGAACTAGGTCATTACCAAATTCATCTTTTTTTCCAATGATCAACGGTCTATCTTTTTCATTAAATAAATATTTCATTAATTGATCTTCAACAATAGACCTTTTTTCTTCTACTACGAGAACCTCTACATTTCCATGGACAAAATTACGTATATTATCTGGTTCAAGTGGCCATACCATTCCTACCTTATATAAAGAAATACCTATTTTTGAGCATAAATTTTCATCTAACCCTAGCTCATCAAGAGACTGTCTTACATCCAAATAAGCCTTTCCAGTTGTTACAATTGCCAGTTTTTTATGGCCCTGGAAAATGACTTTATCTATGGAATTTACCTTTGCAAAGGCTTGAGCTGCTGGCAATCTTTGTTTGTATAATCTTGATTCAGACATTGCAGGCATGTAGCCCCATTGCAGATGTAAATCCTCTTCATCTATAGATCTTTCAGGTAAAACAGGCTTAAACCTACTGAAACCAATATCAACAGAAGCAGCACTTTCAACTGTATCTGTTATACATTTCATACCTATCCAACAACCTGAATAGCGAGACATCGCAATTCCCATTAAACCAAAATCTATATAGTCTTGAACAGTTGCAGGATTTAAAATCGGCATCCCAAAGTGTATAAAGGCATGATCACTTTGATGAGCGGTAGTTGAAGATTTTGCAGCGTGATCATCTCCTGCTAATGCCAAGACTCCACCGTATTTAGATGATCCAGCATAATTACCATGTTTTAATGCATCTCCAGATCTATCTACACCTGGCCCTTTTCCAAACCAAAGACCAAATACACCATCATACTTAGGATTATCAACTAGAGTTGTTTGTTGACTTCCATGAAGAGCGGTAGCAGCTAGGTCTTCATTAATTCCAGGCTGAAAAACAATTTCTTTATCCTTAAGAAAATTTGATGCTTGATGTAAAGCATGATCATAGCCGCCGAGTGGTGAGCCAGGATAGCCTGAAATAAAGCCTGCTGTGTTTAATCCATTTAACTCATCAATCTTCTTTTGAATTAGTGGAAGCTTAACTAGGGCCTGAGTACCTGATATAAACACCCTTCCCTCATCATGAAGATATTTATCATCAAGTGTGTAAGCAAGATCAACTTTAGACATTATTATGTATTCATTAACTCGATTATATTACCATCAGGATCAGTTATGAGGGCAACAGTGACACCAGGCCTGACAATGGTTCCTGAATTAAGGATGTTAATATCATGTTGTTCGCAGGCATCTAAGATTTCATCAAGATTGCTAAGATTTATCGTTATATAACGAATGCCATTAGATGTAGAAAAATCTCCAGTTGGATTAATATTTATTGGATTTTTTTCAAGGACAAGCATTTTGATATAGCCTGCACCGTAGTTTAATTTATTTACAACACCAATTCCTGGAAATGGAATTTCAATTTCTTTTTCAAAACCTAATACATTTTGATAAAAATCAAGCATCTCCTGATCATTTGTAGTGACCATGCCAATATCAATTGTTTCAGAGGTAAAATTAATTTTTACCGTCATTAGTCTTCTCTTCAAGATCTGAACTTACTTCAGCTATAGAATCCATTATTCCATGGTGACCCCAAATATCCCCTTCAACAAATTGTTTTGGGATCCACTTATCATCATCATGAATATTGACTGTTTCAGCGCCTATTTCAATATCCCATCCATTTGGTCCTTTTATGTAAACACTAGTAGTCAAATCGTTGATGTGTTTTCCAAGTGTAGAGCTAATTTCAACTCCGGCAGCATTAATTCTATCCAAGGCTCTGCCAACACTATCTATTGAATCAACTTGAAACATAATGTGATGCATTCCATTTGCATCTCCAAATTTAGACAAAGCCATGCTGTGATGCCTAGGATTGCATCGCATAAACCATGCACCATCACCACCATCGAAGCTTATGTAATCAGTGAGTTTGAAACCAAGAATTTTTGTATAAAAATCATAAGTTTGCTCCCTATTCGATGCCAAAATCATTAAATGACCTAATCCTAAATGGCTAGCAACGAAAGTTTGATCTGGAACAGGTGATAGAAACTTATAATCTAAAGTTGGCTCATAATATATTTCAACTGGATTGCCTGAAGGGTCGCTAAATTTAATTAAGCCGCCTACCCCTCTAGACTTAGCATCTTCATCAGAACCGTCAAGCACATCTATTTTATTATCTAGTAAGTGTGTTTTTGCTTCTTCAAGTTTTGTTACATTGTCAACTTCAAAGCCAATGTATAAAATACCGTGGTTACTGTCATCTTGATGGATGCCAATTCGCCATTGATACTCATCTAACTTTAAATAGACAGATCCATCCTCAGCTATTCCTTTTCCACCACTGGCAATTTTAAAATTTGGATCTTGCGGAAAACCCCAGCTCTCACCAGGTACAGCCCGAGCAGGCATCATACCTATAATTTCCGTTCCAAATTTTAGCCACTCTTGAGGATCTGTTGCACCAAATCCAATATAGCCTAATGACTTAATTTCCATGATTTAACTCCCTTAAATCTTTACTTGTTTACAAGTATTTTATTTAAACTTCTCTCGTTATTTATAGCATTTTGTACATTTTCTTCCAAATTTAGGTGAAATGCCTTTTTTGCTGCGGTCAAGGTATTTAATGGAACTTCTGTAAATGATGATGCGATTTTATTAAGTTCATTATTTATAGCTGATTCAGAAACAATTTTATTAATGAGACCAATTTCATAAGCTTGATCAGCAGTTAAGATTGCATTAGTTAAGATTATTTCTTGAGCTTTATTTTTACCCACTAAACTTGGTAAATAATAAGTGCTTGCAAGACCAGGAAGAATACCTAATTTTAAGAATGGAAACGAGATCTTAGTTTTGGTTTCAGCTATCCTCATATCAAAAGGCAATACCATTGTTATACCTATCCCAACACATGCTCCATGGAGTCCTGCAATTAAAATTTTTGTTGATTTTGCAAGTTCCAATGCAAAGGATTTAATGAATTCATCTTCGCCTATTTTTAGCCCAGATTTGCTTAATTTATTCCCAAGCAAATAATCCTTATCTGCGCCAGAGCAAAAAGATGTGCCGTTACCCGAAAAACTTATAACTTTGATATTTTTATCAAAATTAGCAAGCCTATATGCATCAATTATTTCATCACCCATATCAGGAGTGTAAGCATTAAGTTTTTGAGGTCTATTTAATTGGATATTGGCATGACAGCCATCTAGTGTAAGTCTGATCTGATCGTATTTATTCATTTGAATTATAGGGTTTCCACTTAGGCGATCTTTTCTCGATGAAAGCTTTTGCACCCTCCTCAAAATCTGGATGTATTTGTTGCTCAGAAATTAAATGCCAAGCATTCTTTAAAGCATCATTGAGACCGGTATCTTTAGATTGCCATATAGCTTTCTTTGTTTTTGCTAATGCTGAAGGTGAATGAATTTTAATTTTATTTGCTATTTCCATCGCCCTAGTCATCAAGTTTTCTTGATTAACAATTTCACTGATTAAACCTATATTTTTAGCCTCATTAGCATCAAGTTTTTCTCCGCCACCAATTAACGACATTCTAAGAACGCTCTCTAAAGGAATTTTTCTACTCAGACTTACTGGTTCAAGTCCTGCAACCAAACCAACTTTTACATGAGTATCAAAAAAAGTAGCGTTATCAGAGGCAATAACAACATCGCTATCGGCAACAAAATGAAGACCTCCACCACAAGCCATGCCATTAACGGCACAGATAACTGGTTTCCATATATTATTTTGCAATGATGTCCATTTAATTGATTCAAGTGAAGCCAAACCAGCTTCACCGTCCATATCCGGTAGATCAGCTAAATCAGCTCCTACGCAAAATGATTTATCTCCAAATCCTGAAATTATTGCAACAATAGCAGTGGTATCCTCATTAAACCTTTTCCACATCTTAGGTAGTTCTTTAGACATCAACGAATTTACTGCATTTAATTGATCTGGCCTCATAAGGAAGATCTTAGCAATGCCATCATTAACTTGATAATCTATTGTTTTATAAGCCAAATTACACCTCTATTTAAAAAAATCGTCTTCTAATTGCTTTTCAAGATATGGTTCATCCCACATATAATTTTGTAAATGCTTTGCTCTTTTAAAAAATAACTGAGGATCAGCCTCTACGGTGAAACCCATGCCACCAAAAATTTGAATGGTAGTTGCAGATATATCCCTAAATGATCTACATGTTTGAAGTTTAGACAATGCTGCCAATGATTTAGTATTAATATTTTCATCGAATGACCAAGCGGCTTGGTAAGTCAACAATTTATTTGCTTCAACCTCTACAAATCCATCGGCTAAGTAATGAGCAATTGATTGAAATGTGCCTATTTGTTGACCAAAAGCTTTTCTTTCAAGTGAATAGTCTCTCCCAATATACAAAGATCTTTCTGACCCACCAGAGGCTTCTGCTGAGATCAATATTTGAGAGATGTAAGAAATATCTTGCCATACTTCCCAAAAATTTTTTTTCTTGATTAAGTTCCTTTCTTCGATCTCTATATTATTAAATGTTACCTCGTACATGCTTGTTTTAGCGTGATTTTCTTGATACTTTAATGTTATATCTTCCTTCTCTGAGTCAATTATTGCAGCAATGATATTGTCTTCATCCTTGCATAAAACTAATATTTTATTTGCTTCTGATGCATAAGGAACCATATGTTTTTTACCATTTATAAAATATTTTTTACCTTTTTTGATAAGAGTTAAATTAATTCCGTTTTTAAAAAAAGATGAGCCCTCTTCTAGCCAAGCTAGACTTATTATTAGCTCACCAGATGCTATGGATGGAAGGATTTCATTTTTTTGAGAGATTGAACCAAGATTATTAATTAGATATGAGCATATGATAGAGCTGGTTAAATGTGGTGATAATGCAAGTGAACGACCAAATTCTTCATAAACAATCACTTGGTCCAAGATACCCATTTCAGATCCACCAAATTTAGTGGGTATATTTATTCCTGTTAACCCTAAATTAACTAACTGATACCAGAAATCATCTGAAAAACCTTTTTGGGTATCCTCGATTTGTCTAAGTTGGTCTAAATTACAATAATCTGTACATAGTTTTTCAATAGTGCTTTTAAGCATTATCTGTTGTTGAGATAATTGAAGTTCCATGTATATCTAATTATTATTTCTTAGTAAGGCTTTTATATTAAACTTTGGGTATAGGTAACGCAATAAACATAA
>CESF01031126.1_pt1 | contig 11228 bp, 6 predicted proteins | sample 356331 | NCBI WGS metagenome assembly CESF01 (sample SAMEA2621779, study PRJEB7988) | marine metagenome | biome: marine biome (ENVO:00000447); feature: surface water layer (ENVO:00002042); material: "saline water (ENVO:00002010), including plankton (ENVO:xxxxxxxx)" | depth 5 m
TAGAATTATCATCAATTATCATTTTTGAGTCAACTGCTAGTATTTTACTGTCAGAAGTCTTTAACACTGGATTAATTTCAAGCAAAGAAGCATCAGTCTTAATAAATGCATTATATAAACTTGAAGAAAAAAACAACATGTTTTTAAATGCCTGACCAGTCAACTCTAAATTAAAACCAATTTTTCTTAATTGATTAGGCATTAATCCAAGCAAAGGGTCAATTTCCTCATAAAATATTAATTCGGGTGTATCTTCTGCAACTTTTTCAATATCCATTCCTCCTTGTTTTGAATACATAATCATATATTTTGATGTATTTCTATTCAGAAGTATTGAAAAATAATATTCTTCTGGGTCAGATTCTCCGGGATAATAGACATCTTCAGCTATTAAAATTTTTTTTACAAGCTTACCTTCACTTGAGGTTTGTGGAGTTTTTAACATCATACCTAGAATATTTGACGAATGGTACTTTAATTCTTCGATATTCTTTGCAATTTTGACTCCTCCGCCTTTTCCTCTGCCCCCTGCGTGGATTTGAGCCTTGACAACAAACCACTTTGTCCCAGTTTCTTTATTTAACAATTTAGCGATTTCTTCAACTTGACCAATTTTATCGGTCACTTTTCCTCTTTGAACAGGAACTTTAAAATTTGAAAGTAGTGTTTTTGCTTGGTATTCGTGAAGATTCATAATCGATAAATTTACTAAATCTAAACTGTTTTAACTCAATCAAATTAGTTTTTTGTTTTATTTACAACTAATTGATTTTAATTTATTAAAAAATATTTTTTTAGAGTCGATATATACATAAAAGTATAGATTTGCAACCATGAAAAATCAATTGCTTTTAAATGCGGTAAATCAATTTGGTAGTCCTCTTTATGTTTATGATTCAAATAAGATTAAGTTTCAATACAATAGACTTACTGAATCTTTCAAGAATATAAAAAACCTTCAAATAAATTACGCAGTCAAGGCATCATCTAATATCTCTATTTTAAAATACTTAATTAATTTGGGGGCTGGAATAGATGCTGTATCAGTTCAAGAAGTGGAACTAGCGATTAAAGCAGGTGTTGATCCAAAAAAAATAATTTATACTCCAAATGGTGTTTCTTTGGAAGAAATTGAAAAAGTTTCTAAAAAAGGGGCTAAAATTAATATTGACAATCTAGCTGTGCTGGAAGAATTTGGAAATAAACACAAGAATATTCCTATATGTATTCGAATTAACCCTCACATAATGGCTGGTGGAAATTCTAAAATATCAGTAGGCCATATTGACTCAAAATTTGGAATTAGTATTCATCAAGCTCCTCATATTCACAGAATAGTAAAAAATACTAACTTAAAAATAAACGGAATTCACATGCACACTGGAAGTGATATTTTAGACATTGGAGTATTTTTAAATGCAGCAGAAATTTTATTTACAATCGCTGAAAAGTTTAAAGATTTAGACTTTATAGATTTTGGAAGTGGATTCAAAGTTCCATATAGACCAGGAGATTCTGAAACAAATATTGAAGAATTGGGTGAAAAACTCACAATAAGATTTAATAAGTTTTGTAGAAACTATGGAAAGGATCTATCGCTAATGTTCGAGCCTGGTAAATTTTTAGTGAGTGAATCAGGAAAGTTCCTATGTAAAGTTAATTCCATTAAACAAACCACATCTACAGTATTTGCACAAATAGATAGTGGATTTAACCATTTAATACGACCAATGATGTATGGTGCTAATCATTTTATTGAAAATATTTCAAACCCAGGTGATGTGGAAAGGTATTACAGTGTTGTTGGATATATATGCGAAACTGACACATTTGCAACAAATAGAAAAATATCTACTATTAGCCCAGGTAATATTCTAAGCTTTAGTAATGCTGGAGCTTATTGTTTTTCAATGAGCAGTAATTACAACTCAAGATATAGACCTGCTGAGATTTTATATATCGACAATGAATTAAAAACTATAAGAAAAAGAGAATCATTTGAAGATCTTATAAAAAATCAGGTTGAAATTAATCTATAACACCAGAACTAACTAAATAATCATCATTATAAATTGCAATAAATTGTCCTTTTGCAATAGATTTTTGTTTCTTATAAAATGTGACTATATAATACTTTTTGGTTAATTCAACCTTAATTCTTTGAAGAGGTTGTCTATATCTTATTCGTGCAACTAAACAGTTTGAATTTACAAGATTAAATTTATTTAAAATATAATGCATTTTTTCTTTTTTCACCCTTAAAGAAGACCTAAAAAGACCTGAATGATTTTCTCCTTCTCCAACATAAATTATATTTTTTTGCACGTCTGTGGCAAGAATAAATAAAGGTTCTTTAGTGCCTCCTATAGCTAATCCTTTTCTTTGGCCAACGGTAAAAAAATGAGCACCTGGATGTTTCCCTATAAGTGTTCCCATTTTAGCTGAGTATAAATAATCTTTAGATTTTTCCTCGATATTAAATTCATCGTTTAAATTATCATACATACTTAAGCTTCTAGGAATTAGAAAAACATCACCTTGTTTTTTTAATAGCTTTTGTTGTAAAAAATCAGATAATTTAACCTTTCCAATAAAACACAAACCCTGAGAATCTTTTTTATTTGCATTTATTAATCCATTATCCTTTGCAATTTGCCTCACCGTATCTTTTTTAAGATGTCCGATTGGAAAGAGAGTTTTACTTAACTGGTATTGGTTTAGTTGACATAAGAAATATGACTGATCTTTATCTTTATCAATACCTGATTTTAAAAAATAACAATTTTTTCCATCAACGCTATCAAATTGTATTTGAGCATAATGACCTGTAGCTATATAATCAGCATTCAATTTTAAAGCAGTATCTAGAAAAATATCAAATTTAATTTCTCTATTACAAAGTATATCAGGGTTAGGAGTTCTTCCATCTTCATATTCAGAAAACATATAATCAACAATTTTATTTTTATATTCTTTACTTAGGTCAATTACCTGAAATGGTATGTTAAATTTTTGAGCTACCATCATTGCATCATAACTATCCTCTAACCAAGGGCACTCAGAGGAAATAGTAACACTTTCGTCATGCCAGTTTTTCATGAAAATTGCTAAAACATCATAACCCTGATTCTTTAACAAGTAAGCAGCAACACTTGAATCAACTCCACCGGACATTGCAACTACAACTCTTGTAGAAGTAGACATAATTATTTTTTGCTTTTAAGTTTCTGTTTCTTTTCAGCTTCATCCATCATTTCTTTCATCTTTCTTAGTCTCCTTTGAAAACGATTTTCTGAGGAAGGTTGTTTTTTCTTTTCTTCAATGGTAGCTAATATTTTTTTCTCATCAAGAATAAAATTTTTAATTGTAAGCATAATAATTATTGTAAGAATATTAGAAACAGTATAATATAATGATAATCCACTAGCAAAATTATTGAAGAAAATTAACAAGGTAAATGGTATGACATACATTATAAACTTCATATTAGGCATACCTGGCTGAGAAGGTTGCATTTGTTGACTACCTGACATCTTTGTATAAAAGAACATAGCAACTGCTGCAGTAATAGGAAATAAGCTTACATGATCTCCATAGAAAGGTATATAAAAAGGTAATTCTGCAATTACATCATAGGTGCTTAAATCATCAGCCCACAAAAAAGATTCACCTCTCAAAGCAAAAGCAACAGGGAAAAAACAAAAAAGAGCATAAAAAACAGGTAATTGAATTAAAGCGGGCAAACAACCTGCAAGTGGATTTGCTCCTGCTTGATTATAAATTTTCATTGTTTCCTGGTTTTTTTTCATTGGATCATCTTTATATTTTTCGGAAACAACAGATATTTCTGGTTTTAAAATTCTCATTTTTGCTTGACCTAAATACATTTTATATTGAACTGGAGACATAACCAAACGAGTTAAAATCACCATAATAACTATAGCTATTCCAGCTGAGAAAAAAGAGCTTAAAAAATAATATAAAGGAAAAAATATATTTTCATTTATCCAACCAAAAATACCCCATCCAAACCAGATAGATTTTGAAATACCATCATATGAATCATTTAATATATAATAATCATTTGGACCTATATAAAACTTGAAAGATTCATTAATTTGACTATTAGATTGATTCACTAATGGGATTTTAGTTTCAAATTTTTTCAAATATTTTGTTTCATTATCTTCATTATCTAGATTAATTGAATTAAAATCAATATTATTTTTTAAATCGTTGAAAATTATAAAAGAATTAAAAAAATGTTGACTATAGGAAATCCATTTAGCACTCCCGTTTTCATTATCATCACTGTATGCACTCAAATCCTCAACACTATCATCTTCATTTTTATAATTCATATAAGTATATCTATTCTCATATGTTGCACTTCTTGAATTTCTTAATGATTCTAGATCCCATTTAAGCCTAATGTCAGTATGGTTTAAATTACCAGTCTGAATTTTGAAATCAAACAAATAACCACTTTTAGGTAAAAAATATGTCAATTCTACATTAGCCTGGTTTGAAGAATAATGTGTAAATTTTAATTTAGTACCGTCTGAGTCACTGGTTAAAACATTATCAAAAAATAGATTTGAAGTGTCAAAAGAACTAGGATTTTGATCTGAAACAATATAAATATTTTGATTGTTATCATTTATCTTAATTGGCTCATTATTTTGATCAAAATATTTTTTTAAAATTGACTCAATAATTCTACCTCCTTTGTTGCTAATTTTTAAAATAATGTCTTCGTTTTCTAATGTAAAAATTTCTTCATTAATTATTAGATCGGTATCTTTTTTTTGTAATAATGGACCATCTAATTCAGAAACTGATTTTCCATCGTTTGATTCAATCTTATTTTGATTATCATAATTAATATTTTCAGCAGGTTGAGGAGCATAATAAAAAACCCAAAAGGCACACGCTATCAGTATTAAAAAACCAACAATTTGATATGGATCAATTCTGTTTTCTCCCATTATTTATTTTTATGAATTAAAGCTGCTTCAACGAATGAGACAAAAACCGGGTGTGGTTGTTCAACAGTACTTTGATATTCAGGATGAAACTGAACTCCGAAAAACCAAGGATGATTAGACAGTTCAATGATTTCAACTAATCCTGTATCTGGATTTTTACCGGAAAAAATCATACCTTTTTTGGAAAACTGACTCATATATTCAAAATTCAACTCATATCTGTGTCTGTGTCTTTCATGAATTTTATTAGCTGAATAAATCTTATTAGCTAATGAATTATCTTCTAAAATACATTCCCAGGAACCTAATCTCATAGTTCCACCTTTTTCTTTAATATTTTTTTGACTTTCCATCATGGATATTACTGGATATTTACAATCAATATCCATTTCAGTGGAATTTGCTTGATTTAATCCAAGAACGTTTCTTGCAAATTCAATTACTGCCATCTGCATACCTAAACATATTCCTAAAAAAGGAATATTTTTTTCTCTAGCAACCCTAATTGATTCAATCTTACCTTCCACACCTCTCTCACCAAAACCAGGAGCAACTAATATTGCATTTAGATTTTCAAAAATTTTATTAACGGATTTTTTATTAATTTGTTCAGAATGAATAGGAACAACAATTACCTTAACATCATTTGAAGCACCAGCGTGGATAAATGACTCCAGGATTGATTTATATGAATCTTGTAATTCAACATACTTACCTATTAAACCAATTCTTACATCAAATGAAGGATTTTTAATTTTTTTTACAAATTTATTCCATCTATCTAAACCAGATAATTGTGTATTATTTAAATTCAATTTTTTTAATACTACGTCATCTAGTTTTTCGTTTTGCATTAAGACAGGAACCTCATATATAGTTGAAGCATCAATAGATTCTATAACAGATTCAATTTCAACATTACAAAAAAGAGCAATCTTTTTTCTTAATTCATCATTTAAACTATGTTCAGTTCTACACACAATAATATCAGCATTTATACCCGACTCCATTAACTTTTTTACAGAGTGTTGTGTTGGTTTAGTTTTTAATTCACCAGCTGCTGATAAATAAGGAAGCAGTGTTAAATGAATTACCACACTATTACCCATACCAACTTCCCACCTAAATTGTCTCACTGCTTCAATAAATGGATAGGACTCAATATCACCAACTGTCCCCCCTAATTCAGTAATTATTATATCATAATTTTTTTCCTCCTTTATAAGCTTTATTCGTCTTTTAATTTCATTAGTTATATGTGGAATAACTTGTACTGTTTTTCCTAAAAAATCACCTTTACGTTCTTTATTTATAACTGTTTGATAAATCTGGCCAGTTGTTGTGTTATTTGATTCACTGGTTCTAATATTTAAGAATCTTTCGTAGTGACCTAAATCGAGGTCTGTTTCAGTGCCATCTTGAGTTACATAACACTCTCCATGCTCATATGGATTTAAGGTTCCTGGGTCAATATTTATATAAGGATCAAATTTTTGAATTGTAACGTTTAAGCCTCTAGATTGTAATAATTTTGCTAATGAAGCTGAAATAATTCCTTTACCTAATGATGAACTTACGCCGCCAGTCACAAAAATATATTTTGGAATATTTTTAGAATTCATTATTAAATCAAAAATACAAAACTATTATTCAATATTAGTCTCTTCAATTTCCAAAATTTCGAGATCTTGGTGTCTTAAAATAAAAAAAGATCTGTTTCTGTAAAAATTATCATTAAAAGTGTAATCAAACTTATTTTGAAAATATGATGTTTCACCATAGTGAAATGAATTTTCAATTTTTTTAAACACGGCAATCCTTAAAATTAAATCCATGGTTAGATCTCTTGCTTTAATAGAGATTCGATCTGGTTCATTTCCATATTTTTCAATATAATTATTATAAAAAATATTAAAATTAAAACTTGTAGAAGGCTTTGAATTTGAAGGATATATAAAATCTAAATTCCCGAGTTTTTCGAGGCTAATATTGGGGTTTTCATAATTTTCTGAACTAACAGTGGAAAATAATCTAATTTTTCTTTGATTATTTTTTTGAGAATTTAAAAGAGAAGTTACACTGGATATTATATTTGATTTTGATGTTTCTAGAAAAATCCAATTTTGTTTATTTATACCCATCAAAGAATCGGTAATTTTTGGATCAACAAAAAGATTTTGTTCGTCTATATTAATTAATTCTGCAGTTGGAAATTTATTTAAAAGTCTAGATTTTGAACTTAAATTATTTAAGTCTGATATAATGATAGCGCATTGATCTTCCGTCACTTTTATCTCGTTATCAATGATATCAAAAACTTTTGATGATTTCAGTGAGTTATTGGAAGTTGTAATTACAACATTTTCTTTAAACTTTACTCCATTATCTGTTAGAGGAGAAACTATTAAAGAACTATTGTCCAAATTAAATTTATTGAAGTTTCTACTTATAAAAGGACCGATTATTATATCAAACTTTGTAAAATCTATGGTTTTTAATTTTTCAATTTTTTTTAGATCATTCTCTGTGTCATAAACACTCAAGTTTATATTTATACCTAAATCCTCTAATTCTTGTATAGCATAATTTAATCCATTGAGAAAATTAATTGAAATTGTTGTTAAGTTGACATCTTTAAGTATTTTTTCAGTATCATCTATTGAATCTAATTCTATTGTATTTAATTTAAATGGAGCGAGTAAAGCTATGTCAAAATTAATTCTTTTAAATTTTTCACCACTTAGATCTTTTAACTTGTAATCCAACTTAGTTAAGGTGTCCTTCAAGGATGAATCAATAGAAATTTCATTTTTTTCATTGACTATATTTTTTTTCATTAAAGGAATGATTAGAACAGATCTTCTTTTGAGTTTATCAATTTGAATACCAGGGTTAAATTTAATTACTTCATTTATTGTCAATCCATATTTTTTTGAAATACCAAAAAGGGTCTCTTTTTTTTGAACAGTATGGTTTACTATTGAATCATATTTTGAAAGAAAATTATCAGAGTCTTCTTGTGCATTTAAACTAACACACAGTAATAATATAAAAAAAAATATTTGCTTACTTATTCCCATTCAATTGTAGCAGGCGGTTTTGAACTTATATCATAAACAACTCTATTAATCCCTTTTACATTATTAATTATCTTATTTGAAACATCTTGTAAAAATTTATGAGGTAAATTAACCCAATCAGCTGTCATACCATCAGTAGATGTAACGGCTCTTAAAACGACACAATTTTCATATGTTCTTTCATCACCCATAACTCCAACAGATTTGATTGGGAGTAAAATAACTCCAGCTTGCCAAATTTTATCATAAAGATTATTAGTTTTTAATTCATTAATAAAAATTTGGTCTGCTTCTTGAAGAATTTTAACTTTTTGTTTATTAATGTCTCCGAGAATTCTAATAGCTAAACCGGGCCCTGGGAATGGGTGTCTTTTTAAAATATTTTTACTAATTTTCAACTCTTTACCAACTTTTCTTACCTCATCTTTAAACAACATTTTTAATGGTTCAATAACTTTTAATTTCATGTAATCGGGTAAGCCTCCAACATTATGGTGTGATTTAATAGTAGCTGACGGCCCTTTAACGGATATTGATTCAATAACATCAGGATAGATTGTTCCTTGACCAAGCCATTTTATATTGTCTATCATTTTTGCTTCTTCATCAAAGACATCAACAAAAACTTTCCCAATAACTTTTCTCTTTTTTTCTGGATCATCTACATCTTTTAGAGCTTTGTAAAATTTATCTTTTGCATCTATTCCTTTTACATTTAAACCCATACCCTCATACTGCTTTAAAACAGAATCAAATTCGTTTTTTCGAAGTAAACCATTATCAATAAAAACACAATATAAATTATTACCAATTGCTTTATTTACTAATACAGCTGCAACAGATGAATCAACTCCACCAGAAAGACCTAAAACAACGCTGTCGTTGCCAATTTTATTTTGGATATCTAAAATTGTTTTTTCAACAAAAGAGCTTGGGGTCCAATTTGGTTTTAAACCAGCTATATTGATTAAAAAATTTTTTAACAATATTTTCCCATCAGTGCTGTGGTAAACCTCAGGATGGAATTGAATCCCAAAAGTATTTTCATCATTAAATTGAAAGGCAGCATTTTTAACATCTTTAGTACTTGCAATTCTTTTTGACGAAAAGGGTAATTTAAAAATTGTATCGGCATGACTCATCCAAACCTGTGAACCATCTCTAATATTTGAAAAAATATTATTTGAGCTGTCAACTCTATTTAGATTAGCCCTTCCATATTCTCTAGTCTTAGATGGTTTAACCTCACCTCCACAAGAATCTGCAAGCAACTGAGCCCCATAACAAATTCCAAGAATAGGTAAAACTCCTCTTATTTTATCTATATCAATTTTCAAAGAATCTTTTGACCTTACTGAGTATGGTGATCCAGATAAAATTAGAGCTTTATAGTCATCCATATTGTAATTTATATGGTTGAAAGGGAAAATTTCACAATAAATATTTAGTTCTCTTACTCTTCTTGCGATTAGTTGTGTATACTGAGAACCAAAATCAAGAATTAAAACCTTTTCTTGCATTTTCAAAAATACATCATTAAAAATGATAAATAAAATTAAATTTCACAGACTTGCATTCTTGAATCAAAAGGTTCAATAAAATTATATATTGAATCTATAAAATCTTTACCGTGAATGGAGTAAAAATGTGAAAAATTCAAAAATCTTTCTTGAAAAATATCATTAGGATAAATTCTTTCAAAGATGTTTTTGATTGATTCTAATTTTTGGGAGTTTTTTTGTTTAAGTATTTTAATTATTTTTTTTTCAAAAGAGTTATAGTCATTTTTATGTCTTGTTTCCAGTGCATTCAAAGTTGAAACTAATGTGGAATCAATTTGAGATAAGTCATTTTTTATTTGATCAATATTGTTTGAATAATTATTTAAAAACTTTTTTATTCCAGTATTGTATTTATTATTTAACTTCAGAAACTTTGTAAACAACTGATCTTTATTTAAAAAAAGATCTTCAATTTTTAAATTCAGACTTCCTATTTTATCTATATCTCTCCTGGAAATTAATGCAAGAGATTGTCTGACTGCAAGAATCGGGAAGGGTATATCATAAAAATTAAATAAATCTTTTAATTCTAACCAGTATGAGATTTCAGATCCTCCACCTAAATAAGAAATGTTAGGAAGAATTGACTCCTGATAGAGTGGCCTTAATATTACATTAGGCGATATACAATTTGGATTAGACTTAACTAGGTCAATAAATTCATCTTTTTTAAAAGATCTACTGTCACCAACTAAACTAAATTTATCATTTTCATATTCAATTCTATATCGTTTAGATTCATCAAGATAAAACAAATTTAATAGTCTAGGATTTGCTTGTACTTTAATATTTTCCGCGTAAGTTTTTTTTAATTTTTTAATTGAATTTTTAACTATAGAGTGGGATGAAAAATTGTTAATTTCATCCAAAATGATATTTTTAAAAACACCTTTAAGTCTGTAGTCATCTGGATCAAGCACTAAAATATCATAGCCTTTAAATAAATTAAATACTAATGATCTTGTTGCTTCAGAAAAGTTTTTTTTCTTAACATAGGAATCTTTAAAAATATTTAAAAGAGATTTTATGTGCGGCTTATCTTTAAAAAAAGATTTTATTTGTTCATATAAAAAATCCATGTTCATGGTTTCAATCTTTCCAGTAATGTGGTTTTTATAATTATAATTATATATGAATTCTTTATTATATAAATTGAAGTTTTTTATCTCTTCAAAATCATGATCTTCAGAGGCCATCCAAAAAATTGGAACAAAATTAAAATCACTATAATTCACTTTAAGTTCATTGCAAATCTTTATCACTTGAAGAATTTTATAGATAAAAAATAATGGTCCTGAAAAAAGAGATAATTGATGTCCAGTAGTTACTGTGAAAGAATTCTTTTTTAATAATAAATCGATGTTGTTATAACTTTTTGTGTTTTTATAATCTTTGTTTTGATCTTTTAAAACTTGTACTAGTATTTTTCTTTTTTCAACTTTAAAATTGGATTTTTCAATAATTTGGTCTTTAAAATTTTCTAATTTAAAAGATCTATTATAAAAACTATTAAGTTTATCTCCTTGAAGATAATCTTTGGTTAAAATAGGTAAATGCCTAGATTTTTCTATATCAACTGAAAAGTTACTTTTCATAAA
>CESF01044918.1_pt1 | contig 11197 bp, 6 predicted proteins | sample 356331 | NCBI WGS metagenome assembly CESF01 (sample SAMEA2621779, study PRJEB7988) | marine metagenome | biome: marine biome (ENVO:00000447); feature: surface water layer (ENVO:00002042); material: "saline water (ENVO:00002010), including plankton (ENVO:xxxxxxxx)" | depth 5 m
GGGATGAAAATTTTAAAAATATTTAATGCCGAAAAAGATTTTTTATTAAAATTTAAGAGTTCAACTGAAAGATTTTATAAATTCTCAAATAGTGTTTTAAACAGAAAAAACTTAGCTAGCCCGCTTAGCGAATTTTTAGGAATCACAGCTATAGCCGGTGTACTTTGGGTAGGTGGATTGATGGTTTTAAAAGAAAACTCATTAGATGCTAGTGCTTTCATTGTTTATCTAGGATTAGCGTATAATATCTTAACTCCAGCTAAGTCATTAAGTAGAGCTACTTATAAAGTTAAAAAAGCTACTGCAGCTGCTGAGAGAATTTTTGATGTGATTGATAATAATACAATTATTCCTGAAAGCAAAAATCCTCAAGAATTAAATTCATTTGAAAATTGTATAAATATCAAAAACATGTCATTTTCATATGAAAATGACACGGTTATTAATAGAATTAGTCTAAAAATTCCTAAAGGAAGTAGTGTTGCATTAGTCGGACAATCTGGAAGTGGAAAATCAACAATAGCAAACTTAATTTGTAGATTTTATGACACAAACGAAGGAGAAATACTTTTTGATGATAAGAATATTAAAAACATTAAAAAAGAATCTCTTAGAAATATGATTGGATTAGTCACCCAGGATTCAATTTTATTTAATGATTCAATAAAAAATAATCTGTTGATTGCCAAAGAAAATGCATCTGATGACGAGATTATAGACTCTCTTAAAATTGCTAATGCATGGGAGTTTGTAAAAAATTTACCCGAAACAATTGACACCAACATTGGTGATTCAGGTAATAAACTTTCTGGAGGACAGAAACAAAGACTAAGTATTGCAAGAGCTGTCTTGAAAAATCCCCCAATTTTAGTTCTTGATGAAGCAACTTCAGCTCTTGATAGTGAAAGTGAGAAGCTTGTACAAACAGCACTTGACAATCTAATGAAAGATAAAACATCCATTGTAATAGCTCACAGACTATCAACAATTCAAAAGGCAGAAAAAATTATAGTATTAGACAAAGGTCAAATTATTGAGTCTGGAAGGCATACAGAGTTGATGGAAAATGGCGGCATATACAGTAATTTAGTAAAAATGCAATCAATTTAATTTTCTGTTTAAAAGGGGTGGATAACTATTTAATTTATACAATTCAATAACATATTTAATACATTATTTTCCTTTAAATTTAGCATGCCTAACTTATAGAATTAATGCTGTATTTTTTTCAAACCAAGCTTAAAACTATTTTTGCTGTTCAATCTGTAAAAACAATTTCCAAGGAAGAAATTAAAAAATTAGAGTGGCTTTTTGGAGACTCTAAATTCATCTCAAAAAATATTATAAAAAATAATTTTGTCGGACCAAGAGCAGCAATGGTTTCTCCATGGAGCACCAATGCTGTTGAGATAACCCAAAATATGGGTATTGATTCGATCATTCGAATTGAAAAATATATTCTTAATGATGATAAATTTGTTGATTTTGATCCAATGCTTAATCAAAAATTTAAATCTCTTGATCAAAACTTATTTGATATTGATATCAAACCTGAAAAAATAAATTACATAAAAAATATTGATCAATACAATCAAAAAGAAGGATTATCTCTTTCCCATGAAGAAATCAGCTATTTAAGTAAAATTTCTAATTTAATTGGTAGAAATTTATCAGATTCGGAAATTTTTGGTTTTTCTCAGGTTAATTCAGAACATTGTAGGCATAAAATTTTTAACGGAAAATTTATTATAGATGGGGTTGAAAAAGAGAAATCTCTTTTTTCATTAATTAAAAAAACTTCTAAAGTAAATCCTGAAAACTTAGTTTCTGCATATAAAGATAATGTTGCATTCATCAAAGGCCCTAAAGTCCAGCAGTTTTCGCCTGAAATTTCCAGTGAATCAGCTTTTTACAAGAAAAAAGAAATAGACACAGTGATTTCCTTGAAGGCAGAAACTCATAATTTTCCCACCACCGTAGAGCCCTTTAATGGAGCAGCAACCGGATCTGGAGGTGAAATTAGAGATAGGTTAGCGGGTGGAAAAGGATCTATTCCGTTAGCTGGAACCGCAGTATATATGACTCCGTATTCAAGGATAAAATCTAAGCAATGGGAGCAAAAAATTAAAGAGAGAAAATGGCTATATCAAAATCCAATTGATATTCTTATAAAGGCATCAAATGGAGCATCTGATTTTGGCAATAAATTTGGTCAACCTCTAATTACAGGGTCATTGCTAACATTTGAAAATGAAAATTCTGGTGAAATTCAATCATTTGATAAAGTCATTATGCTAGCAGGCGGAATAGGCTATGCAAACCACAAACATGCATTAAAAGATAAGCCATCAAAAGATGATTTGATTGTGATTATGGGTGGAGATAATTATAGAATCGGGATGGGTGGAGCTGCAGTATCATCTGCTGATACCGGCGAGTTTGAATCTGGAATTGAATTAAATGCTATACAAAGGTCAAATCCAGAAATGCAAAAAAGAGTAGCTAATGCGATAAGGGGAACAATCGAGAATAAAGAAAACTGTATTGTTTCCATTCACGACCATGGCGCAGGTGGACATTTAAATTGCTTAACGGAATTAGTCGAAGAAACAGGAGGATTTATCGAATTAGATAAATTACCTGTGGGGGATCCAACCCTGTCTAATAAAGAGATCATCGGTAACGAGTCTCAGGAAAGAATGGGTTTAATCGTCAAGAAGGAAAATATTGAAGAATTTATTCAAATTTGTAAAAGAGAAAGAGCCCCAGTTTATATTGTTGGAAAAGTCACCGATGACAACAATTTTGAAATATACTCTGAAAGATCTAAAAAAAGCTGTGTCAATCTAAGTCTTGATCATTTTTTTGGAAGCTCACCTGTTACAATAATGAATGATAATTCATTAAAAATATCATACAATAAAGTTTTATACAACCCTGAGAAAATACATAATTACTTAGAAGACTTACTAAGTTTAGAAGCTGTTGGATGCAAAGATTGGTTGACCAATAAAGTAGATCGATGCGTAGGCGGAAAAGTAGCTAAGCAACAATGCGTTGGTGAATTACAACTGCCTTTGAATAATTGCGGAGTTATGGCTTTAGATTTTGAATCAAAAAATGGAATAGCAACCTCAATTGGTCATTCTCCTATCTCCGGATTAATTGATCCAGTTGCCGGAAGCAGAAACAGTATAGCTGAGTCTCTGACAAATATAATTTGGGCCCCAATTGAGGGAAATATTAAAGGACTTTCACTTTCTGCAAATTGGATGTGGCCTTGTAAAAATAAAGGTGAAGATGCTAGGCTCTACAGTGCAGTAGAGGCAGTTTCTAAATTTGCAATTGATTTGGGTATAAATATTCCTACTGGTAAAGATTCTTTGTCTATGAATCAAAAGTATTCCAACCAGGAGGTTAAATCTCCGGGAACAGTTATAATTTCTGCAACTGGTCATTGTAATGATATTACCAAGGTTGTTGAGCCTGTTTTTAAAAAAAATTACGGATCAATTTATTACATCAATTTATCACAAGATAAATTCAAACTTGGAGGCTCTTCATTTTCCCAAATCATTGGAAATATAGGAAATGAAACTCCAACAATTCAAAATAGTGATTTTTTTAAAAATGCCTTCAACATTATACAAGATTTGATTAGGAGAGATTTAATTATTGCGGGTCATGACATAGGATCCGGTGGATTAATTACTAGTTTGTTGGAAATGTGCTTTCCTAGTATAAATATCTCTGCAGATATTGATCTTTCTTCACTAAATGAAAATGATATTATTAAACTATTATTTTCAGAAAATTGCGGAATAATAGTTCAGAGTCATTCAAATAAAATTGAAGAAGTATTTGAGCAAAATTCTATAAATTTTTTCAATATTGGAGAAGTTAGGTCTGGGGGTTCTATGAAGATTAAAAACAATTCCGATAATCTCATTTTTGATATTGAAGAACTAAGAAATATTTGGTTCCGTACCTCTACTCTTCTTGATAATAAACAGACAGCCAATAACTTAGCTGAGCAAAGATTTAAAAACTTTAAAAATCAACCCCTCAAATTTACTTTTCCAAAAAACTTTAGTGGACTTTCCAACAACGAATCATTAACCGAGAAACCAATAGCTGCAGTTCTGAGAGAAAAAGGCAGCAATAGTGAAAGAGAACTTGCTAATGCTCTACACATGGCTGGCTTTCTTGTAAAAGATATACATATGACAGATTTGATCTCGGGAAAAGAGGATTTAAAAGAGATCCAGTTTTTAGGTGCAGTTGGTGGCTTTTCCAACTCTGATGTTTTGGGATCAGCAAAAGGATGGGCAGGATCATTTAAATTTAATGATAAAGCGAAATTAGCATTAACCAATTTTTTTAACAGAGAAGATACATTATCGATTGGAATATGTAATGGCTGTCAATTATTTATGGAATTAGATCTTATATATCCTGATCACAAAAAACATGGTAAAATGACATATAATGATTCTATGAAACATGAAAGTATTTTTACTTCTGTCAAAATTCAAAAGAATAACTCCATAATGTTAAGTACATTTAAGGATTTAAATCTTGGTGTGTGGGTTAGCCACGGAGAGGGTAAATTTAAATTACCGTATTCTGAATCTAAATACAATATTATAGCAAATTATTCTTACAGTGATTACCCTTCAAATCCCAACGGATCAGACTTCAATACAGCTATGTTGTGTAGCCCAGATGGACGACATCTTGTTACGATGCCTCACATTGAGAGGTCCATTTTTAAGTGGAATTGGGCCTACTACCCTGACAAAAGAAATGATCACGTGAGTCCTTGGATCAGAGCCTTTGAAAATGCAAAAAATTGGATTCTTAAAATTTAAAGATATTTCGGAATAATATTTGCCATATAATATTTAAAATTTATAATGTACTACTTAAGAATATTTTTTGTATTTGTTTGTATCCCCTTAGTTTCTTTTTCACAAAACAAAGAAAAGTTTCACAAAGTAAAAATAAATTACTCTTCTCCTAATGATTTGGTAAAACTTGCTAATCAAGGTGTAGCTATTGACCACGGTATTCATAAAAAAAATCATTTTTTTATCTCCGATTTTTCAGAAACAGAAATTCAAATAATTTCATCCGCTGCTATTGATTATGAGATAATCATTAATGATGTAACTCAATTTTATATAAATCGAAATAAGTCAGCGAGTAAGGAAAATAAAAATGAATTATGTGAAGGAAGCTTAGATTCAAATGAGTTTACAACACCTGAAAACTATGATTTCAAGCAGCCAAATGAATTTGGAGGATTTTACACATACTCCGAAATGTTAGACGAATTAGATGATATGCACAGTCAATATCCTGATATCATTTCTGTTAGAAGTGATGTTAAGGACGAGAGTTATACATCAACTCCCCATATACATCAAACTTATGAGGGGAGATTTCTGCAGTGGATTAAAATTTCAGATAACCCCAATATTTCTGAAGATGAACCGCAAATTTTATACACTGCACTTCATCACGCTAGAGAACCTGCATCTATGCAACAGCTTATTTATTTTATGTGGTATCTCCTAGAAAACTATAATTCAGATGAAAGCATCAAACATATTGTTGATAATTCTGAATTATTTTTTATTCCCTGTGTAAATCCTGACGGATACATTTATAACGAAACATCAGAACCAAATGGTGGTGGCATGTGGAGAAAAAATAGAAGAGATTCTCACGGAGTTGATAATAACAGAAATTATTCTTTCGTTGATTCAAATGGAAGTGAGGTTTGGAATACATCAGGAACCTCTAATAACACAAATGGTAATACTTATGCAGGTGATGGTCCGTTCTCTGAATCTGAAAATAGAGCAATTAGATATTTTGTAGAATCAAATAATTTCAAAATTGCCTTGAATAATCACACTTATGGTAATCTGTTGTTATATCCGTATGGTTATGACTATAATCAGGTTACTGAGGATGATGATATTTACCAATTCATTTCTAGTGCTCTAGTAAGTGAAAATAATTATAACAATATCATTAGTGCTGATTTATATCCCGCTGCTGGAGACAGTGATGATTTCATGTATGGTATGCTAAACACCGAGAATAATCTTACCAGGGAAAAAATATTTGCAATGACTCCAGAAATTGGAAGTTCTTTTTGGCCCCAGACTTCATCGATTGAGGATATTTGTAAAGGAATGCTACATTTAAATTTAACAGCATCAAAACTTATCGGGAATTATGCATCCTTAAAAGATTCTACAGAAAATTTTATCAGCTCAAATACATTTGAAGCAGATTTTCAATTACAAAGACTGGGCATTTTAGATAATGGTAATTTTAATATTCAGATTGAACCAATTTCCGATAATATCAATAACATTTCATCTGAAGTAAATATAAATTCTTTAAGCATCGGAGAAGTCTCTGATGGTTCTTTTGATATTGAGCTAAATGAATCTACAATTCCAGGTGACGAAGTAGCATTTAAATATCTATTAAATAACGGTTCATTTATTGAAGAAATTTTGGTTAAAAAAATATTTGGTTCACCAATTTTACTGTTTGAAGATAACAGTGATGATTATTCAGATTTTTGGTCAAATGATTCGGAATGGTCTGACACTTATGAAGATTATTACTCTCCACAAACAAGTATAACCGACTCCCCGTATTCAAATTATAGTAATAATGCAGAGGAAGTAATAAATTTAATCGATCAAGTAAATCTTTCAGGATATACATATGCTGAAATAAATTTCAATGCTAAGTGGAATATTGAATCTGGTTATGATTATGTTCAAATTGAAATTTCTAACGATGGTGGAAACACTTGGACTCCTCAGTGCGGTAAGTACACTAAAAAAGGTGTCGAAACACATGATATTGCATTGGACCAACCACTTTACGATGGGAATCAGAATAATTGGATTTTAGAAAGTATTTCCTTGGATGACTATATCGATCAAGAAATATCTGTCAGATTTAAACTAATTTCTGACGGAGGCCTGAGAAGAGACGGTTTTTATTTTGATGATTTCAAAATCAAAGCAATCTCTTCAAATTTAAATATTTCTGAAAACAGTTTAATAAACACAAAAATTTATCCTGTACCATCCGAGAATACAATCAATATTTCATCTTTAAAAGAAATTAAAGAAATTAAAATTTATGATATATTAGGTAAGATTATTTTAACGCTTAACGGCTATGATATTAATTCTTTTTCGGTTAATAGTCTTAAGCCTGGGGTTTATTTAGTCAAGCTATTTTCTGAGGATAGCTCTGAAAATCACAGGATTATAAAAAAATAATTCAATTTTATTTTATTTATACTATGTCGGCATACTATATTTGTATTTAAATTTTTAAAAATTGGATTACACCAATCACGAGTTTAGAAAAAGAGCTGATTTTGTAATGAGGCAAACTTGGAAAAACATTGAAAAAATGTATAATTCCGAAGCTTCAAAATACGATGTCACTTTTTCTATTGGCTTTACTCTAATAAGTATTGACGCTGACCACGGAACTCCCTCTACTTCGATAGGACCAATTATGGGTCTAGAATCAAATAGCTTGTCAAGGATTCTTAACTCTATGGAAAATAAAAATCTAATAAAAAGAAGACCAAATCCTGAAGATGGGCGTGGAATTATTATTTCTCTAACAAAGTTAGGAAAAGAGAAAAGAGATATAGTAATCGAAAAAATTAGACATTTTAAAAAACTTATTCGCTTAAGAATTGATGAATCCGATTTAGAAGCATTTCACCGAGTATCCTCAAAAATAAATGATATTATCAAAGAAGGAGAAGTTTTTAAAAACTAAAATTCTCTTTTCTTATCTAACTCTTTGAGTCTTTTTAACTCATCTTGCGGCACAACCTTTAAAAAAGACTCGTGTTGTTCAATTGAAAATGCAATTTGTTTAATAATATCATCTGTTGTATCGTTCTCATAATCAATTTCTAAAGGTTTTTTTACCGTCAAGGTTTGTAAAATATTTTTCTTCTTTACCCTGAGACCTTTCTTATCGAATGATCTTCTAAATCCATCAATAACGATGGGTACAACAATTGGTTTGTATTGTTTAATTAAAAAAGCAGTTCCTTTTCTGACTGGTTTAAACGGAGTTGTTGTTCCTTGAGGAAAAGTTATTACCCAACCGTCATCTAAAGCCTTTCCAATATTAGATATATCACTAAATTTTACTTTTCTGTTAACATCTTGACCATTACTTCTCCATGTTCTTTCTATACTTACTGAACCGGCATATGCTAATATTTTTGGTAGCAAACCGGCATTCATAGTTTCCTTTGCAGCAATAAAATATATATTCAATTTTGGATTCCATAAATAACCAATGTTTTTTATCGAATCAACACGGCCTTTAAGACTAGCATTGAAAACATGAAACATCGCAACCACATCTGCAAAATAAGTTTGGTGATTGGAAATAAATAAAACATTATTAGTTGGTAGATCTCTTATAATTTCGGATCCTTCAATTTTCAATTCGTTGAATCCCCTATATCTTCTATGACTGTATGCACCTAAAATTCTTATAAGCCATTTCTTAATAAAAAGTACATGACCAAAGGGGTTTTTTTTAAAGATTGACATTTATTTATATAAATTAATACCGACAAATTACATAGACGCTAGATATCTTTCCGCATCAAGAGCAGCCATACATCCGGTACCTGCCGCAGTGATTGCCTGTCTATAAGTGTGATCAGCAGCATCTCCAGAAACAAAAACTCCACTGACATTTGTTTTTGTTGAACCAGATTTGTTAATAATGTATCCTGTTTCATCCATGTCTAAAAAGGGTTTAAAAATATCTGTATTAGGTTTATGCCCAATAGCTACAAAAAATCCAGTAGCAGGTATTTCATTAACTTCACCTGAAATATTATTCTTTGTTAAAATTGAAGATACAACCTGGCCATCGCCTTTAACCTCCAGTGTTGAAGTATTAAATAAAATATTAATATTCTCTGTTTTCATTACTCTTTCTTGCATGATCTTAGAAGCTCTAAACTCATCTTTTCTGACCAACATTGTTACCTTACTGCATAGCTTTGATAAATAATGAGCTTCTTCACAAGCTGAATCTCCTCCACCTACAATAACAACTTCTTGATTTTTATAAAAAAATCCATCACAAACTGCACAAGCCGAAACTCCACCGCCCGACTCTAAATATTTTTTTTCAGATTCCAGACCAAGGTATTTTGCAGATGCTCCTGTGGAAATTATTATTGTTTTACACTCAAGAATTTTTTCGTCATTAACCCACAATTTTAATCCACCAGAAAAATCTACTTTCGTTATCCACCCATTTCTAATATCTGTTCCAAATCTTTCAGCTTGTTTTTGTAACTCGATCATCATTTCGGGTCCAGAAATCCCGTCGGGATATCCAGGGAAGTTTTCTACATCTGTGGTTGTAGTTAACTGACCTCCAGGCTGGATGCCTTGATATAGTACCGGATTCATATTAGCCCTTGCTGCGTATATAGCTGCAGTATAACCGGCTGGTCCAGAGCCAATAATTAAGCAGTTTATTTTTTCACTCATCATTGTGTAATTTAATTAACAAAAATATACAAATATTGTCGATTTCAACCATAAATTTGAGCTATAAATAACTTGTTTTTTGTAATTTCATAGAAAGATTATTTTTATGATAAAAGTTTGGGCATTTCTATTTTTTTTGTTCTTCCAAATAAACGGTTTAGCAACTGATTTAAAATACGAAATAGTTGTTTCTGACTTAGATATTCCATGGTCGTTTGCTTTTTTACCTGATAATTCAATTCTTATCACGGAAAGAAAAGGCGAGCTAATCCATTTTGAAAACGGGATAAAAACATCAATCAAAAATCTACCCAAAATAATCTCAAAAAATCAGGGAGGATTATTAGATATTGAATTACATCCAAATTTTAGATCAAATGGCTGGATATATATTTCTTATTCTTCATCCAATGATAAAAATGATGGAATGAATACATCAATTATGCGATTCAAAATTGAAAACTATACAGCTGTTGATAAAGAAATTATTTATAAAGCTCTTCCAAATAGTAAAAGATCTCTTCATTTTGGTAGCAGGATGGTTTTTGATAATGACAATTATCTTTATTTCAGTATTGGTGATAGAGGAAATAGAGATCTAAATCCACAAGATATAAATAGAGATGGTGGTAAAATATATAGATTACATGAAGATGGAAATATCCCCATTGATAATCCCTTTGTTGATAATAAAAATTCTAAAAAAGCAATATATAGTTATGGCCATAGAAATCCGCAGGGCATGTTCTTTGATTCAGAAAGAAAAGAAATTTGGATTCATGAACATGGACCAAGAGGTGGGGATGAAATAAATATTATAAAATCTGGTAAAAATTATGGTTGGCCACTAGCCAGTTATGGGATAAACTATATCGGAACAAAATTTACCAACAAAACCTCAATTCCTGGGATGATAGATCCAATTCACTACTGGGTTCCATCAATTGCTCCCAGCGGAATGATTTTAGTGAAAAATTCAAAATACAAATCTCTAAACAACAGTATTTTAATAGGATCTTTAAAATTTCAATACCTACATCAATCTATTCTTGATAATGAAGGAAATAACATTGTAAATGAAAAAAGACTTTTAGAAGATATTGGTAGAGTTAGATCGATCGAAACCGATAATGAAAATAATATTTATATAGGAGTTGAAAACTTAGGAATATTAAAATTACTTGAATAAAATGTTTATAATTGGAATTACAGGTGGGACTGGGTGTGGTAAAACTACTATTGTAAATAGATTATACCAGGCAACAAAAGATATCGATATTAATTTTTTATCTTCTGATTCGTATTATAAAGACAATTCACATTTACCCTTTAAAGATCGAGATAAATTAAATTATGATGAGCCCAATGCGATAGATTTTGGCTTATTAATATCTCAGATAAAAGATTTAAAAAACGGAAAAACAATTAATATTCCAGAATATTGTTTTAATACCCATTTAAGACTAAAAAAAACCAGTGCATGTAATCCAACTAAAATTTTAGTAATTGAAGGAATTTTAATTCTCAATAACGCTCAGTTAAGAAAGATTATTGACCATTGTGTTTTTTTAGATTGCCCAAGAGAAATACGTTTTAACAGAAGA
>CESF01003677.1_pt1 | contig 11190 bp, 10 predicted proteins | sample 356331 | NCBI WGS metagenome assembly CESF01 (sample SAMEA2621779, study PRJEB7988) | marine metagenome | biome: marine biome (ENVO:00000447); feature: surface water layer (ENVO:00002042); material: "saline water (ENVO:00002010), including plankton (ENVO:xxxxxxxx)" | depth 5 m
TTACAACACTTTGCCTTCATACAAGACTACTGGTTATGTAAACTATTCTAATGAATTTATTTACATAGCATTTAAGGCTTACAGGGATGAGGTAGTTGCCTCAATACATTCAAGAGATAATTTTTCAATGTACTCTGAAGATTATGTCAATATCCATCTTGATACATATGGAGATGCAAGGAATCATCTTGGTTTTAGTGCAAACATTCATGGAAGTCAAAATGACGGAGTTAGAGTTGAGTCTTCAGGCTTTGGGAATCAAGACAGTGGTTGGAGTCTTGATCCAAATTTTGAGTGGAACTCATTAGGGAGACTTACAGAATCTGGATATGAGGTAGAAGTAATGATTCCTTTTTCAGCAATACCATTTCCCAATGGTAAAAATCAACAATGGAAATTAAAAGTTAGTACTGGGTACAGAGATCAAAAAAAACAAGGATCAACTGCAAGAGCATATAGCAGTAAACTAGATAATGACAGTTCATGTAAGTTGTGCCAAATAGACCATACAATTGTAATGAAGGATATAAGCTATAAGAAAAATCTTGATTTTCTTCCTTATGTTAGTTCTAATATTGCAGGAGAGAGAGAAAAGCTCAATGACAGAGTTAATTATGATCCTCCAAAATTAAATTTTGGGATTGGTGTTAATTTTGAGATTAACAAAAACCTATCATTAGAGGCTACACTAAATCCTGATTTCTCTCAAGTTGAGGCTGATGTTACCAAAATTGATATTAACTCGCCTATAGCAATTAATTATCCAGAAAGAAGGCCATTCTTTAATAGAGGTATTGATGTGTTAGATTACACAATGGATGTTATCTACTCCAGATCAATCAATAATCCATCTTTTGCATCTAAAATTCTAAATCAAGGAAAAAAATCAAGAATATATATGTTGACTGCTGTTGACATGGACTCACCATATATAGTGCCTACTCAATTTGAATCCTTTTCAGGTGTAGGAGGTAAAAGTTTCAACAATATTTTAAGATATCAAAATATAATTAGCCCAAAAATTCAAGTTGGAGCTCTAGCTACGAATAGGCTTTATGAAGGTGATGCTTATGGAAACCTTGTTGGACTTGACGGTCTATTAAAATTCAGTGGGGGATGGAAATTTGAACTTGAATATTTTAAAAGTTCAAATAAAGAGCCAATTGCTGATTGGATTGACTCAGAGAAGAAGTTCGGTGATTACACTGCAGCCCTTGATGGAGAAAGCTTCAATGGTAACTCAATTTACAGTGAACTTAGAAGAGATACCAATACATGGAGATCTTTTATAAGGTATACAGGGATCTCTCCAACTTTTAGAGCAGATAATGGATTTATTGTTGAAAATGACATAAAAAGATATGAGATATGGCATGGATTCTACAAATATCCTGATAAAAAATTTTTAAGAAACTATAGAATAAGTGCAAGATATGATAGAGAATATAGCTATTCTAATAAGCTAAAGAGATCTGCATTTGAAGCATACTTTACTATTCTTACAATTTTAAATACTGATATATTTTATAACTATGAACATGCTTTTTATGACTCTCATTTAATGTCTAAATTTAAAAATTTTACATCTCATTATTTTAGATTTACTACAAAACCATTTGACTTCTTGAATATTAATGGAGGCATTGGAACAGGTAATGAAATTGCATATCTTGAGGAGATACCAGAGTTAGGTGATAGGTTTTCATTTAACACTTCTCTTGAGATTACATTAAACAATAACCTAAGAATAAAACCATCTATAGACTTGTCTAGATTAAAAAAAATAGATTCTCAAGATTATTTTTTTGATGGTTATATAGCTAGATTTGATGTTAGATACCAGTTTACTAGCTTCATAGATTTGAGAGTTATATCTGAGTACAACGAGTTTACTGATCAATTTTTTATTCAACCTTTATTATCTTGGAGACCAAATGCAGATACAATTTTTTATTTTGGGGGAAATCAAAACTATATTGACAATTTTGTTGATTATAATTCACCTCATTACAGGGTTAATAAGTCACAATTTTTCTTTAAATTCCAGTATCTTATAAAATCATAATCTCTCTCGATTATATTGTATACAACTAAGAAATCATGAGAAAGATATTTTTACTGTTTCTTTTTTTACATTCATTTAATTCTTTTGCTCAAGAGTCGCCTTTAATTCTAAATAAATTAGAAGAGAACATATTTAATTTAGATGGAATGATTACAGATGAAGAAATTCAAGGTGCTAAACTTATAGAAATTCTTTACGAGGAAACACCAAGTTTCAATACAGTCCCATCGAAAAAAACTGTTGGATATTTAACTTATTCTAATAAATTTTTATACGTTGGCATCAAAGCATTTAGAGATAATGTTGTAGCCCCAGTAACTACTAGAGATAACAGTGCTATTTGGAATGGTGATTTAGCTGGGTTCGCAATTGATACTTATGAAGATGCTAGAAATCATTTAATTATTATATCAAACCCTTCCAGCAGCCCATTTGATGCTATTAGAATGCCTGGTAAAGGCTTTGGCAGTGAATTTAACATCAATACAAATGTTAATTATGATTTTAGTTCAAAAGGTAGAATAACTGATTATGGTTATGAAATTGAGTTTGTAGTGCCTTTTTCTGAATTACCTTTTCCTAATGGAAAAGACCAATCATGGAAATTTAAAATTTTCACCGCATATAATGATATTGATGATGAGGGAGTCCAGGTTAGAGCCGGATCAAGTAAGTCTAATAGAGATGCAGGTTGTCAATTGTGTCTATTGGACCACACTATTGTAATGAATAATATTGAAATAGAAAAAAAACTTGAATTTTTACCATATGTTAGTTCAAATGTATCTGGTGTTAGAGAGAAATTATATGATAGAGTTAATTACGATTCACCTAAACTAAATTATGGGATTGGATTTAATTATGAATTAAATAAAAATTTTTCAATTGAGGGTTCTATTAATCCTGATTTTTCTCAGGTTGAATCTGATGCAACTAAGATTGATATAAACTCGGTAACTGCTTTAAATTATCCTGAGAAGAGGCCTTTCTTTTTGAGAGGAATTGATGCAATGGATTATTCAACAAATGTTTTTTATTCAAGATCAATAAATAATCCCTCATTTGCTTCAAAAATTATTAATCAGGGAAGAAAATCTAGATTATATATTTTAAATTCATTAGACGAGGAGACTCCATTTCTTGTTCCTACTCAGTTTGAATCATTCTCAGGCGTTGGAGGGAAAAGTTTTAGTAATGTAATCAGATATCAAAACTTTATAAACTCAAATACTAGATTTGGAGTTTTGTCATCAAATAGATTCTATGAAGGAGATGCTTATGGAAATCTATTTGGAATTGATGCACTCTTCAACTTCTCAGATATTTGGACTTTTCAAGCTGAATTGTTTTTAAATTCGAATAAAGAGCCAATTGCTGATTGGATTAATTCAGAAAAAACTTTTGGTAATAATACAGTTAATCTAGATGGCGAAAAAATAAATGGAAACGCTATATATGCTCAGTTAAGAAGAGACACTGAAACTTGGAGAACTTTTATTGAGTATTCCCAAATGTCTGACGGATTTAGATCTGATTTAGGTTTTATAACTACAAATAATGAGAAAAAATACACACTTTGGCATAGCTTTCATCAATATCCAAATAAAGACTTAATAAAGGATTACAGAATATCCTTGAGACAAGATCTTGACTATGATTATTCACACAATATTGCCAGATCAAATTTTCAAACTTATATATCAGTTTTAACAGTATTAAATACGAGAATAACTCACAACTATGAATATAATTTTGTAAAGTCTCATCTCGAGTATCAATTTAAAGACTTTATAAATCATTGGATCAGGGCGGAATCAAGACCAACAAATTTTTTAACTTTAAATGTGTTTTATAAGTTTGGGAAAGATATAGCTTATCGTATAGAAACACCTAAACTTGGATTCACTAATGATATTAGACTTGGGGCACAAATATCAATAAATGATAACTTTAGAATTTCTCCAAATATTAATTACTCTTCTATAAAAAAACTTGACTCAAATGAATATTATTTTAAGGGTTACATAGGTAGGCTAGATGTCCGTTATCAGTTTACAAATTATCTAGATCTCAGGTTAATTTCAGAGTACAATGATTTTTCAAAGCAATTATTCTTTCAACCACTTATTTCTTGGAGACCTAATCCAGATACAATATTTTATTTAGGAGGGAATCAAAATTATGTTGATCAATTTATAGATTATAATTCTCCTCACTACAGAGTAAATAAAACCCAGTTATTTTTAAAGTTTCAATACCTTTTTAAGTAACCTAATATTAAAATTTCCTATTATAAACTTAAATTATCTTTTAGATAGTCTTATAATTAAGATTTTTTCTTATTTTAGTTAGTAACAATAAACCAATGCATCTTAATTCAAAAAGTATTTTCTTAAGAAGAGTTCAGGAAGCTTTTCTTTTAAGAAAAATCAGTAAAAAAACTGCAAATCATTTTACTTCAGTTTATAAAAAATTTGATTCTAATAAAAGATCGGAGGCTGATGAAAAAGCTGATGAATTACTAACAGAGTTAATTTCACAATCTTCATTAAAGTCAGGAAGTTAATTAAAAAGACTTAGTATGTTTATTTAACCCTACTTTCAGATTATTTGTTGTTTCTAAATTATTTTTCAATAGTCGACTATTTTCAAAGGCCGTATACTAACTAAATAACTTTAATATTTGTATCATTTAATGTAATAATAATACATTTTATTAAATATATTTTTTTCTATTTTTTTTTAATTTTATTGTAAATAAAAGATTTTTATTATATTTTTTTATAATTAAATCTAATAATAATTTATTTTAATTTAATAAATTAATACACCCATAAAATAATACAATAAATGATAAATTATTTAATTATATCTTTGTCAAAACAATAATTATAATGAAAAATTCAATTTTATATATTTTACTTTCTGCTACAATCTTTTTAGTAGGATGTGAATCTAACATGACAGAAAGATCTATTGGCTTCGTTACCGGTGAAAATTCTGATACTAAATGGCACCTAGGTACCCAAGATGCTATTGATATAGTTTCAACTGTTGATAAACTTTGGGCAAACCAAGATTATGATGGTATGAGACCTTATTTTGCTGACTCAGTTGAAGTAATTAGACCTAACGGTTCTTCTACTAATACATTTGATGATTTTGTTGATGCCATTAGTTCTGGTGCATCTGTAACATGGTCATATAATTACGCATTTTCTGTAGATCTTGATCCAACTATTGGTGGAGAACATGTTCAAGCAGGGTTCTCTGTAGATTACCCAGCAACAGAAGACTCAGAAGAATATACAACTTTACATCACGAGAGTTATTACGTAGTTGATGGTAAGATTATTACATTAAGACAATATGCTATTAGAGGCGGGTCTGAAGAATAATTGTTGAAAGATTGTAAATAAGTAGTATGTTCTTTGTTATGGATTATTAGTCACATTACTTAAATTAATTAAATGTCTAAATAATTGGTTAATAGTCTTAGACTTGTCATAATGGCAAAATAAAAAAGCCCTTAATAAATAATTAAGGGCTTTTAATTAACCATAAACCAATTTAGTTTGCAATTGCAAACGTGTAAATCTATAAATATTTAATTTCCCTACTATTATAAATTGGATTAAATTATAAACAATTATTCATTAAAAGTTGATAGTATACCGCCTAAATCAAGGTATTCAGTTACAGTGTGGACTTTCCCGTCTTCATTAAAAGTCCAAATACAATATTGTTTGAAGTTTACAAATTTACCTGTATTCGAATTAGTTATATTCCAGGAACCATACATTCTAATATTGTTTGGGTCAGACATCGCCTGTGAAATTGGGTATGAATTTCCCCCCCAAAACCCGATATCACTTCCCGGCAAACCAGCACCCTCAGTAAATGAAGCATTCTCAAAGTTTGCCATATAAAAAGAAATATTTTCTTTCATTAAATCGATTCCTTCAATCATCTGAGAATCAACTCCAGCAGGATAATATTTAATTGAATCTGCAAAAATTGATATGACTTTTTCAAAATCCATATTTTCATATCCTGAAATAAACCCATCTTTAAGAGTCTGTACATTTTTTTCAAATATTTTTGAATCAGCTTCGCTAACTGCTGAGTTTGGAGCTTCACATGAAGCTAAAAAGATAATTAATAATAAAGCTTGTTTTCTCATAATTTAATTTTTAGTATTTTCAAAAATAAAAAAACCCCTGGTTTACAGGGGTTTAATTATAATAAAATATAATAAATTATTTTATTGGATCTTCATCATATGCCTCAACAAACTTTGTTCTGTCATAAAAAGCACCAGTCCACTGGATTTTTTTATCTTCTCCAACAAAAAATGTTGCATTATGATATGGCACAGTTATTGAAGTCTCATCATTTGAAAATGTTTGAGGACCCCAACTTAAGAGAATGTGAAAATCGAATTCCTCTCCATCTTCATTTGTATCACTCCCTTTCATAGCAATATAATTTGTGTCTTCTCCTGAAGAAATTTGCCAAATACTCGTTGTTGTTTCAAGCATTCCTTTAATTTGATCTTTACCTTCCATATTAACCCCATTTGGGAATGACCACATAGCAGTATCGGAATATAGATCCATTACAGATTCAATATCACCTGTGTTCATAGCCTCATATTGACTATTTATTAGCTCAACTAATTCAGTTTCATCTATTACAACTGGATAATCTGAGTCAGCTTGCTCCGGCGTTTCACAATTTGTAATTGCAAAACTTAGTATTAGTATTAAAAATATTTTTTTCATTGTTAACCGATTTATTTGTTATACAATAAATGTAACATATATTTTATAAATTGTACTTATGAGAAAAATCATTATAATTTCATTATTGATACTTTTTAATTCATTTGACTTTACTTTTGCTCAAAGTAAAGTTTTTGATAATCTTACAATGAATAGTGAAATCCTTAATATGGAGAGAAACTATTCAGTATATCTTCCTCCTGATTATGAAACTTCATCTAGAAGTTATCCTGTACTTTATCTTCTTCACGGACTAGGTGATGATCATACAGGATGGGTTCAGTTTGGTGAGGTAAAAAAAATTGCAGATAATTCTATTACTAATCGAGATGCTACTCCTATGATTATTATAATGCCAGATGCAAATACCGGATATGTTGGATATATAAATATACCCTCTGAAAATTGGCTTTATGAGGATTTTTTCTTTGATGAGTTTATGCCTCATGTCGAATCAAAATATAGAATTAAATCAAATAAAAGATTTCGAGCTATCTCTGGACTATCAATGGGTGGAGGAGGAACTCTAATATATGCATTACACAGACCTGATCTTTTCTCTGCAGCTGCTCCTTTAAGTCCTGCAATAGGACCAACAAATCCAAATAAATTTATTGAATGGATCTTTAGAAATAATTATAACTATAATTATGATTTTGACTTTCTAAATAAAGATTTGGAAGCATTATTAAATTTTAATCATCCTAGAATTTTAATTAATAATATTTCACTTGAAAAAATTAATTCTGTTAGATGGTTTATTGATACTGGTGATGATGATTATCTCTACGAAGACAGTAGTCTACTTCATATTGATTTTAGTGATAAAGGAATAAAACATGAGTATAGAGTAAGAGATGGAGGACACACTTGGACTTATTGGAGAGAATCTCTTCCAACTGTATTAGAGTTTGTTTCTCAAGGGTTTCATCAGTTTTAATCTAGTTAAAATATAATTCAAACTCCAAGTTAATTTCATCATCTACTTTTATTGTTAGTAAAGAAGGACGATCAACTAAAAATTCTGTCAAGTAAACACTAAATTTTCCAGATAACAGAATAGACCCATCAAGTTGAACAACTGTAGCTAATATATTAATGTCCTTTTCAATTCCATGAAAATTCATTATACCATCAATTATTATTTGTCCGTTCTCTTGATTAATTGAGGTAGACTTAAAAATAACATTTGGAAATTGAAGAGCATCAAGGACTCTCAACGAATTACTGTCAAGGTTGGAATTACCACTTCTAAAGTCACTAACCTTTGCAACAACCCCAATATTAGAGATAGTTTGGTTTTCTATTTGAATTAGTCCTGAAATATTTTTGTTTTGAGCAGACCACTTATGTAGAAAATGATTACCAGTGTAATTAATAATAGATTTATCCGAGTCAACTTTTTTTATTTCTTGAGCAGATAAATTGAATGTTATTAAAATTAAAAATAGAGTTGTTTTTTTCATTAAAAATCAAATATTATAGTAACCATTGCAAGTGTATAACTAGCAACTGCAGTATAAGCAGAGGCTTTATGTATCTTTTTATAACTTTTATTCCCTTGTTGTTTGTCAGCATATATATTAGTAACTATCATTGCAGGCACATGTAAATTCGCTAATATTTTATGAAGCCTAATATTATTCAGTCCTTCTTTTTTTCTACTTACAAGTGGAGGTGGACTAAACAATGATAAGGCAGCTCCAGTAAAATATGAAGCCGTCACAATTTTTCCAAGTTTTTTATGTGTATCATATACACTGTAATCACCATTATATAATTTACCTCCAAGTATCCCCTGATAGATCATCCCTGCAAAAGTTATATATCCAAAAATTTGATGCGCCTTTAGCATCTTTTCTCTAACAACAAGCTCCTTTTCTCGATTTTCAAGACTAAGTTTTACGATTCCAGTTTTTCTAAGTAAACCCTTTTCCCCCCATAAAATACTTTGACTAAAAATCATTTTTTCAGGAAGAAGACTTGGCTTTTCAAAATTAATTAGACTTTCAAATTCTTCTGTAAAATCTTGAGCAAAACAATTTATAGTAAGCATTATAGCGAACAAGCTTAATAGAATATTTCTCTTTAATTGGAGCATTTTAACTTGTAGTTATGGTTAGGCTGTCTCCGGCAAGAGAAGTTGATAATTTTTCAGGTCTCCTGATGTTGCAGCTGAACCACAATTTACAATATTATTTCCATCGATTCCAAACTTATTACCATGTGATCCACATGTAAACTCTTGGTTTGAATATGACCAATCATTTTTAGTTCCACTGTGAGGACAACAGTTATCAAAGGCTCTAAATTCTGAACTTGATAGCTTTAAGAGTAAAATGCCAATAGAGGTAAGATTAATAAAATCACCCGGATTAGGAAGATTGCTGAAGTTAGAATTTGTTAAGTCAACTGTAATATTATTACCACTTGATACAATTCCACTACTAGTTTGAGTACCACTTCCACCTGCATTAGTTCCAACAGAGTCACCAGGAATAACATTTGAATTATTAGAACTGTATAAAGATGAATCATCATCTGACTTTGAACAAGCTTGCATATAGGATAGGCCAAAGAACGCAAAGGTAATTGTTGGACATGTATTTTGTAAAAACTTTCTTCTTTTCATATTCAATTATACACTAATCTAATGTGTATATTGAGGATTAGCTCATAATTTCATATTTTTAATATTCTTTTAACTAATTTAAATTAACGTCTCATGACAAAGATTTATGTTAATCCAGACATTGAAAAAGCAGAGACTTTACCTGCTATATTTTACAGAAGTAATTCTTATTTTGAACAGCTTAAAGAAAAAGTATTTGTTAAATCATGGCAATTTGTGGGTCATAAATCTATTTTACCTATTAGCATAAACACTTATCCATTTGAATTTATAAAGAACTATGTTGAGGAGCCTTTGTTACTTGTAAAAAATAAAGATGAAAAAATAAGTTGTCTCTCCAATGTCTGTACACATAGAGCTAATATTATTATAAATAATAAAGGTAATGTTAGAGACCTGAGGTGTATGTATCACGGAAGAAAATTTGATCTTGATGGAAAATTTAAGTCTATGCCAGAGTTTAGATTGGCAAAAGAATTTCCAAGGGAATGCGATGATCTCAAAGAATTTCCAATTGCCAATCTTGGACCTTTCATCTTTGTTGGTTTAGAACCTTCTTTTGACTTTGAGTCTGTTTGTTCTAAAATTAATCAAAGAATATCATTCTTGCCAATCGATCATATTGAGTATCGTTCAGATTTAAGTAAAGATTATATTGTAAATTCTCACTGGGCTTTATATTGCGACAATTATCTTGAAGGATTTCATATCCCATTTGTTCATAACGATTTAAATGACGTTTTGGATTACGAAAAGTATGATACAGAAATTGATGAGTATTTTAATTTACAGATTGGATATTCTAAAGATGGAGATGATGCTGTGTTTGATTTTCCTAAAGATCATTCTGATTTTAACAAGAATATTTCAGCATATTATTATTGGATTTTTCCAAATATTATGATTAATATTTATCCATGGGGAATATCTATTAATATAATTAAGCCCATTAATATGAATAAAACTAAAGTGTCTTTTTTAAGTTATGTGTATGATGAATCTAAATTAGAAGTAGGAGCAGGAGCAAATCTTGATAAGGTTGAAAGAGAAGATGAGTTTGTCGTAGAGGGAGTAAATAAAGGTTTAAAATCAAGATATTATTCGACTGGTAGATTCTCGCCAACGATGGAAAAAGGTGTCCATCATTTCCACACTTTACTTTCAAGAGCAATCAATAAATAGTTTAATTTTTTAAAAATTTAAACTTTAGTAATTTGCGATATTATTTTTTCTGAATGAACTCTTGAATTTTCAATGAACCATTTGTTTGTCTTAAGCCCTCCACAAATTACACCAGCAATAAATACTCCTTTAACATTTGTTTCCATTGTCTTCTCACTGTAAAATGGAGTTTTAAATTCATCTTTTATAATTTCAACTCCAAGATTTTCCAAAATTTTATAATTAGGCTGATATCCTGTCATTGCTAATACAAAATCATTCTCTATCTCAATGTCTTTTGACTTACTATTTATAATTATTGATCTATCCTTAATCTCGGTAATTATAGATTCATAAAACACATTTATCTCTTTATTTTCAATTCTATTCATAATATCTGGCCTTACCCAATACTTTATATTCTTTCCGATTTCATTTTCTCTAATTATCATTGTCACACTTTTAGCTCCTTTTCTGAAAGTATCTAGTGCAACATCTACAGCTGAATTTCCTGCTCCCACTATTGCAATATCCATTTTATAATATGG
>CESF01039295.1_pt1 | contig 11180 bp, 16 predicted proteins | sample 356331 | NCBI WGS metagenome assembly CESF01 (sample SAMEA2621779, study PRJEB7988) | marine metagenome | biome: marine biome (ENVO:00000447); feature: surface water layer (ENVO:00002042); material: "saline water (ENVO:00002010), including plankton (ENVO:xxxxxxxx)" | depth 5 m
AAAAATCCGCTACAAGAAAAAAATCCGCATCACCTACAAGAAAAAAAGTAGTCCAAGTCGCAATTCTAAAACATCAAAAAGACGATAAAAATTTATAAGTTTGTATAAGTGTATTAATTATCTATTAAATTATTAGTTAGTTAATGCCTATCTATAATCATAGTCATAATCATCGCTGTAATATTCTTCTTCATCACTTACAGATGCGTTGTTGTCACAATAATCATGTTCTTCGTCATCGTCGCTATAACTGTCTTGATAGTATTGCGACTCTTCTTCATCCACCATGTCGGCCCATGATTGATTGCTTTTAAACAACATTGGATTATATTTATTTTTATAATTAAATTTGTGATACGATGATTTTTGAACATGTGTACCGTTCGTTGAGTTAATAGCAATCATTCCATCGTCATCCTTCGGTTTAATTACTTGTTTTTCGAATTTTTCTTCTGTAACAACCGCTTCACTTAATTTTTTACCCCAAACACCTTGTATCGATGGTTTACAAGTAGATTGTATTGGTGTAGAAGCTGGTTTAGATGTGGTTATATTTGCAGATAGAGGTGGAAACTCCATTATAGGTTCTGGCGGTTTATGCTGTTGCTGCTGATGTGCGTGCTGTTGATGTGGGTGATTCTGCGGTTGCTGCTGATTTGCACCCCATCTATTTCGCGGTGGTTCGGTCTCGGTATCATCCAACGCAGAAAACGAATTTGGTTTTGCATATGAGCGAGACGATGATCTTGGAGATGATTTTAAACTGTTAAATCGAGAATTGGTAGGTCGGCTTGGTTGCCATTGTCGTTTTTGGTATGTTTGTTGCCGTTGAGCACCTAATCTACTTACCGTTTCCCATCCACCTCCTTCAGGCGGTTTTGTATCGCGTCGTATTGTAGTGCGAATTGAATTGTTTTGATTATTACGAGTATTTCGGCGGTAATTACTTCGATTATAATTGACGCGATGATTGTTGGTATTGCTACGATTGTTAGTATCGCGATTTTTATTGTAAGTTGGTGAATTAGATTGACGAAACATGGTTATGTTATAGTGTGTTGTGTTGATAATTTGATGTGATGCGTTGCGATAAGATGCTTTAATTGATAATTTGATGTATGATTAATTTAATTTCAATTTAGTTATTATTTGTTTTCAATTTTATATTTTAATAGATATATAAATGAACTCTTCTATGTTTGGAAAAAACGATGAACCAATTACAGCATCAAATCATATGATAAACAAGAAAAATATATATTTGTATCGTTCGCGTAACAATAATCAACCACAAATTAAAATGGCGACTACCTCTACGATTGACACTGTAAAAAGTTATGATACCTTTCTATCAACGGTAAAAGGTTATAAACGATGTAGTGATTTAAGTTGCAATTATACTACTTATTTAGAAAACAATACCGATAAAATCAAAACGGAAACTATTGATGATTGGTATGTTACTACGGTTAATTATACTGGATTACAATTAGATGCTTCTAATAATCCATTGGAGAAAAGTGAAATGTTGGGAGGAACCAATTGGCCGTATAGTAATACAAGAGGCGGGGAAACCGATTGTGGATTGAAAACTTCTTATTTTGTAGATAATTATACTTACTTTAATAAAGATGTTTCAAATCAAACGATATATACGCAAAATGGTACGGGTGCTTTTAAGAAAAACAATGTATTGATATATGCCAAAAACAAACCGCTTGAATTTCCAAATACTAAATTAACGGAGTAATGTGTGATGGGGGATAGGCGATTTAATAATATGTGCTGGAATTATATATGCCCCGCAAATCATCCTCTGTGGGTGTTTTACAAAAATTAATATCCAAATCACAAAATACTATAGGTTTTAATAGTGGGGGTGGCGGTGGTAATTCTGCATTGGTTCAAAAACTACAGTCTTATATTGATGTAAATGTTAAACCACAGTTTATCACCGACTACTTAAATAATAATACGGATGATTTAGATAATTACATATTAACTGATTACACAAATGTTCTTAATAATTTAAGCAAGTATTTAAGTGATTCGGATACTAGTTATTTAGCAAGTATTGGTATTTCGATTTTGCAGATTACAGCAAAAGGTCGCAGTGATTTTAGAGTGTTATCCGAGCAGATTGAAAAGTTAGAAGAACGTGTGGATGAATTAGGTGGTAATTTATTGCCTCGTCAAGCACCGGAGGTTATTAGGGCGGTTATTGAGGCCGATGTTTCGCTTGATGTGCGGTATTTGTTATATATTCAAAAATATGGAGTTCCTCCTGGTGGAGTGTTTGATCCCGTTTTACTTGCAGAATTTGATGGTTATGACAATGATTAATATGTATGGGATGGGATGGGATGGGATATAATACGATATAATTTTCATATAATTTATATAAAAAATTATATGAAAACAAGTGATGATATACATATAAATACAAATAATAATGAGTGATATTGTCTCCTATAAAAAGGCTATTGAGGATATAGAAAATTATGTAGAACAACTGAAAAATATTATAAATGAAATGGATGATACTTTGTCAGATACAAATAAAAACACTTCTCTCCCTTTTTCACAAAATAATCAATCAAGAACAGCTGGAGTATCTGGTTCCGTGCGGGATGTTTCGTATTATAGTTGGACGAATTCTTTGCGCCAATAAAAAATGACAGGTTATATGTGTTGTATGATGTGGTGGTATGGTATTGTAATAGTGCTATTTTTGTGCTAATTGTTGTTTTAGCATTTCTATTTCTTTTTGTTTCTGTTTTACAAGATATTCTAATGATCCTATAATATTTTCCAGATTTTCGGTAGATTTATTAGCATACCATAATCCGTTTTTATTAACAAATGGTCCTATATCAAAATATGTATTTCGAAAAGTATTGATTTGTTGTATTAAATATTCAAACGATTCACATGTAAACCGATGAAATGGAACATTTTCTACATAATATTGCGTGGTCTTTCCATTGTTTTTGCTTATAAAATTGTTTAATTTTTCCAGATCATTAATATTGAAATGTTCTATGTTTGCGATGATTTTATTTTGTTTATCGATTGTTTTGATATCCATTGTTAATACTTAATATGATAATATATTGCTTACTATCTAATCAGTATATTATTTTAAATCAATTTACTGCAACTTGTCGGTTGTGTGGTGTGGTGTGTTGGGTTGTTCGTTTGTTTTTTTGATAGATTATACGCATTATTAGTATAAAAACGAAAATGTTTGCCTCTTATAATTTAGACAATTGGCCTCTTGTTTATATTAAGTTGAAAGGTGATATTAAAAGTTATGTAGATTATAAACAATTTACAGATACATGGTTGGGGTTATATAATCGATTAGAGCCATTTACAATGTTATTTGATGCTTGTGAATTTGGTGATGTAAGTATATTTTATGCTATTAAAATGGCGATGTTTATTAAAAAAATAAAGCGAAAACGGCCACAATATTTACAAAAAAGTGTAATTATGTTACAAAGTAAGTGGTTGAAACATTTAGTAGGATTAATGTTTTTTATAGAAAAACCAGCTGCACCTGTTTATGTATATTACAAAGATGAGCATGGTGATAAACCAATGAATGATTTAGTTGATTTAGTTGAAAAGGGAGAGATAGATATATTCCACCGATATTTACCATCGCGATGACCTCATCAACATAATTATTGGATATGATTAATTATTTGTATACAATTATATAATTATAATATATGGGAGCAGGAATACTACCATTTACAATACATAAAGGAAAAGTGCTATTTTTGTTTGGGAGAGAAAACAAAGATAAACATACCGGTGATATAGCAAAAACAGGTATGTGGTCTGATTTTGGTGGAAGCCGTGAGGAAGACGAAACATATAAACAAACGGCAATTCGTGAAGGATTTGAAGAAACTTCTGGATTTCTAGGTGATGAAAATATTATTACAAAGTTAGTAAATGAAAAATGTGTTAAAGAAATAGAACACCACAAGTATAAAACATTTGTAATATATGTGCCATATAATGATACTATTGTAAAAGATTTCAGGAAAAACTTTCTATTTGTTAAAAAAAATAAGACGGAGTTATATAATCAACCCGGGTTATATGAAAAAGATACGATTAAATGGGTGTCATATGATAAACTGTATAATTTTAAACATGACGCTCGTGTATTTTATCGTGGTATCATTAGTAAATTAATACGGGCGTTTTAAAAATTCTGGCTTACGGAATGTTCGCATTTAACCTTGTCGTTGATTGGTATTTTATGATCGTTAGTGTTATTCTTATTTTGCCTTTTAACAAATTCTTCATATTTACTACATGATTGCACATGAGAAAACATTTCATAGGTTGATTTTAAAAAGGTTTTTCTACAATAAAAACAAGTCCTGGCCACTGGCATTTAAAATTATTAAATATAATAATTTTAAATAATAATTATGAAATAAATTATGAAATAGAAATAGTATCACATATTTACTTATTTTTGCGAGTTTTTTTTATATTTTTTCTACGATGTTTTTTTGTCGCTTTATGATACTTTTTTGCACCGCCTCGTTTGGATTGTGTTCTAGATGGCGATTTGCGTGTGGATGGGGATGATTTGCGTGTGGATAGGGATGGTGTTTTGCGTGCGGGTGGGGATGTTTTTTTGCGAGTGGATGGCGATGATTTGCGTGTAGGTTTGGATTTTGATTTGACAGCATCTCTAGATGGTGATTCTAAAATCCATAAATTTAATAAACGTTTCCAATTTGTTAGATTGGGGACTGGTTTATCAAAATGTTTGTCTGGAGTTGGACATTTAACATATTTTGTTTTTCTTTTTGTTTCGTCACAAGGTGTTAATACTACTTTACAATTTTTTTTAGTATTGATATCAGTGTAGCTTATAATACACCCATCGGTTGTATGAGTATAATTATAATCAATATTTTTTTTATCTATCTCCGCTATTGAATATTTATCATCGTTCTTTCCAGGTTTAAATATTTTAAATTTTTCATTCCGTTTATCATAATATAAATAAATATGGCTTTTATTTGTAAATTTTCCTACCCTACAACGAGAATCAAAAGTCCCTTGAGCATAAAATTTATGTTTCTTTGCAGCAAAATCGGAACCCTTTAATCTTAATTTTTCGCGCAGATATTGTATTGAATGCTCACTCATTTTATATATATATAATATTTTATAAAATTTATTGAAGTTTATAAAATTTATTTTCATGTTTGTTTGTAATTAAACAAGCGTTACTTGTATTTTCCATATATGAGCATCAAATACATTTCGATTTCCACTTACATCGGTGGTTTGTTGTGTAATATTGAAACTGTTATTAGCGGCATTACCCATCCACCCATAACATCCGGGTGAAGGCACGCCTAATGAAAGAGAACCACCCGGAAAAATATCCGATAATTCCAAGTCATTTAATGTATTGGTAACATTTCCACTTGCGTCGGTTAATGCCTCAAAGTCCAAATTAATATAATTTCTAATGTAAAAATTGATTTTATCACCAGGTAGAAACGGTAATTTATACACAAATGTTTTTATATTTTGTTGGTCGCCACTTAAATCGGACATTTCCACCATTCGTTGTCGTCTTGTAGCATTGTTACTAATATCGGAAAACATTTGCTCATACATTGTTTTTAATATTGTATTTGACACACCATCGTTTACATTTTGTGAGGCATCAATGCTTGTTTCTACGCCGTTTAATTTTTGCGTGGATAAAGCGATCAACCCATTACCCGATACATCACCACCAAGCGTTTCATTTATTTGTGACGCAAGCAAATATACATTTGCGTCGGATTCAATGTAATTTATTAGGTTGGTTTCATCTTTAATAAAAGTTTGTGATAAGGGATTGCCTAATAAATGTGTGCATAATACTCGTATCATACATTCGGCATATTTGGTTCCTGTTAATCCAGTTAATGATGATGTATATATATTTTGAGATGGGTCTTGTCCCAATACAGCCGGTCCAATAGGAACATTTTTACTAATATCGCTGTTATTAAATATTAAATTGGAATCTTTTAATAGTATTCTAGAAATAAACTCACTAAAATTGGAAACATAATACTCTTGGTTTGTTTCGTTTCCAGAATTATCTGCGCGAGCCCAAAATAAACTGCTACCACCACTTAAATCGCCAATTAAAAACAAATTTTCTAAACGAGATGCGGATACATCTGTAGTGGAGCATCTCCATACTAAATGATGATCAACCAAATCTTCTGCGGGAAGTTCGCCAAATAATGTAAGGTCTCCACTCATGTCAAATACCACTGGGATTTCAAATATTAAATTACCACTCATATCTAGATATATATTATGAAAATATAATTATAAATACATAATTATAAATACAAAATATCATATCTGTTGTATATAAATGGCGAAGAAAACGATGCGTAGAAAAAGAAAAGGAAATGCAACGATGCGTAGAAAAAGAAAAGGGACCGGAACGGGGAAATCAAAAACGCGTAAACAACAATTTTTATACAATCCAAGTAACCCCAAAAAAAGTTTTGATGTGTATATTGATAAAAATCCCGAGGATACTATTCATATTAAATATACGACTGTAGATGATGTAAAACATACCATTCAGAAATTGGAACGGCTTTATAAGCAAGGAAAATATCCTCATAAAAGGATATGGCAAGTAGGTATGATAATGAAAGTAAGGTTAGAAGCTATGAAAAAACATAAAAAAACACTTTATAAAAAAGCCAAACATGTTGGAGCACGATTTTCACTTGCCAATAAATACTTTAAGTTTTTAAGTAAGCGAACCAAATTACCTAATGAAAAAAGACTGCAATTTACTTTTGTGTTTTAGGGTGTATATGTGTGTGTGCACATGTCAATCAATCCACCAACACATTGATATTCCAGATAGTTTCATGAATGTTGTATTGATTTAATTCAGGTGGTGGTGTAATGATGCATTGGAAATTTAAGATAAAATGTTTGTTGTTTTTATCTAATAGTTGCTTTAATTCATTTAGTCGATCAGGATTATTATAGGTTTCAATATCTAAAAATTGATAAATCATATCATTTATTTTTTCTTCTATTGCTTGATTTAACCGGTTTAAATGTTTAAAAGGTTGTGTTAAATTACTAACTCTAAATATTTTATAGGAAAGCATAGATATATAGTGTTCTTGTAGTGTTTGAACTGGTGTGTTGTATTTAGTTTGTGTAATATTATTAAATTTATAGGATAAAGCAGATTTAATATTATTAAATAGTTTTAGTGTTAACATCGGTTTAATTTGTATAGACGATTGATTAATTGAAACTGTATTGTCATCTTGAATAGAAAATGTTTTTCGTAACAATTCACCATCAATTGTTTTGATGGCTTCCAAATGGTGCACATCTCTCCCATTTTTATCTTTTAAATTGGGAGAGATGTTTAGTTTCATAATAGAATACTTTGACAAATCCATTTATTATATACATCTAATATATTAAATATGTTGAAAATGCGTAGTTAATATTTGCGTAGTTAAGACATGTATTTACTTTTCGTATAAAATATCAAACTCTAGTGCAAATGAATAATCATTGTAATTCATATCTATTTCCATACCATATTCATCTATTAATTGAATGTGTAATTTATCAATATTCACGGGACCGAAATAATGCCGTTTTTTGGTGATTTTATCGGATGTGTCGTCAAACAACACAGCACCCTTTCCTTCTCGCATTGGTATACGAGCCAATATATGTTTTCTTAAAAACGAATTTTCATATAATATAGTGCATACATCTTGTGTGGTATTTTTAAAATCATTAATACATAAAAATATATATTTACACCCCGCCAAATCAACAGTTCCTTCGCCGGTATAAGACTGCTGCCCTTTATAATGCTTTTTTCTAAATCCTAATACCCATCCCAGCGTTTTCATAGGAGGTGCGTTTTGATGCACCAGATTTTGAAAATCCAGCTCTAAACGATCTCCATCAGTGGCACCCGCAATAGTTGCCCGCATGGTATTGGAATTGATAGAAATCGTGCACCCCGCATAACTTAAGGTATTTGTGTCTGTATTAACTCCATTTAAAGCAGTTTCCAGTGGTATGGTATCGTAGTTTCCGCTCGGTATTTTAATGGTGGCAGATACACTGGTGCCACTAGAGGGTGTTTTGGTTATTTTAAAGCCATTGGTACCTAATGTTTCAGATATAACATGTTGTATGTTGGCTATTTCCATTGACGACATTTTCATGGAAATTACATTTTTTAAGGGTGTTGCCAGATTAACAACGAAATCTGAGCTTTTTGAATTAAAATAGTTTTTTCTAAATTTGGAATCGATGCTGATTTGCGTGGTAATTATGTTGCGTCGAATATCATTTACTATACCTTGATTAATAGGACTTACATAAACTGACTCCAATTCTTTATTTTTGCGTTCTTTTACTACTGAAGATAATTGTTTTATATCTTGTTGCAAATCAGCAATGGAATACGACTCATCCATTATACCAGCTAAATTATTGTCGCCTTTGATATTTAACTTGTCTTTTAAGGAAAAATGTATGCGTTTTATGAAATCAACTATCTGGCTTTTTTCTTGCAAAGTTAAGTTGAGTTGTGTAATGGCTTGGATTTTCTTATCTACATGCTGCTTTAAAGTAAAATAATCATATTGTTCTTTATCGGGAAGTCGTATAAATACCTTCATGTCGTCAACCGTATAATTATCGACATTTAAATCGATATTTAGTTTGTCTATCGTGGCAGTAGTATGTGACTGTCGCCGGCGACTTAAATGGGTCTGTGTGGCATCACTTATCTTACTATGCTTATTATCTATATTATTAGACTTGGAGTTATTCATTTATAATAAAAAAATATTATATTAATCATTTGATAATTTAATATTTTAATTAATTGTTGTTGGTTATTTGTTGTTCTTATTGTTAGTTGGTTTTAGTTATTTATTGTGTTTCGTGCATTGTGGTTATATAATTAAGCGTTTTTCTGCGTAAATTCAGCCATTTCCTTTTCATATCGCTCCTTATCCTTAAGATTCATTTTTTCATACTTTTTCTTTTTATCAGCCGAAAGTTTTTGCCACATGGCTCCTAGTTCCTTTGCCACCACGCCAATATTTACTTTTCCACCCTTCTTTTTCTCCTTTTCCAACAAAGCAGGACGCTTTTCATCGCAGTAAAAGAAGTAAGCTGATTTTGCTTTTTTAGGCATATTTTTATTTTTCTTTGCCTTCATTTTCATTTTCTCCCCCACAAACTTCTCCATTAATTCATTGATTTTATCTGAATGACCCAATTCCAAGCAAACTGCGCGAAGCAGAGAGGCATGGGATTCAAACCAGTTATCGTATAGACTGACAGTATTATTATGAAATAGTAAACTCATGATGATTATAATTAATTATTAATGATTATATTTAAATCAATTTTATATTATATTAACTTTTCTATTGTTTATTATGGCGATTTTATGTAAAATTGATTTAAAAACAAAATAATTATTTTGTTATAAATTTTATTCGTATAGTTTGGTATAATAATCATGGATGCCAATACTAATTTTAAACATTTTAAACATATTAAACATACAGGCGGAAACAAGGTTGTAGAACGCGATGATTTAGATGCTAAGTGTTTTAAAGAAATGGTAGATGAATTCAATTCAGAAGCAAACCGGTTGGAAATACAAGCAAAAATATTGGCAGATAAAGAAGAAAAAGAATTTATAGAAGCCTTACATAAAAATGGTATAGCAGTCCTTGACAGAAGCAACAATAATGCAAAAACAACTAATAAAGGGGTAGATATTAGTGGTAATGCATAATGAAAAGATTAAAGATAATTGCGGATAATTATAACTTGTATTTTTATTTTTATTTTATTTTAGATCACTTACGCTATAACATTGTAATAAATCAGTGCGGGCAGATGATTTGGCAGTGGCACATTGTTGTGATGTAATTTGTCCATCATCTATCATTTTTCGCAGGGATTGCTCTGCATCTATATTCGTTTTATTTAAAATAAGTGCTTTGTAAAATGTTTTGGAAATTAAGGTATAATCTACTGATCCCGCTTCCTGCAACTTAACAGCTTGATTATAGTAAAATGTGGAATCTTTGGTTTTTAAATAATGTTTGTAATCGGTATATTGTGTATGCGCCATTATATGATATAATATATAATCATAAATAAAAATTTATTAATAATTTATTAATATGTTTTTACTGAGGAGATGAGGGGAGTGTGGTATGGGGGCGTTGGGTGTTGTGTGGCTATTATTTACATAGAGGCGTATATATTATCATAAAAAAGCACAGCAATGGAAACACCATCAATGAAATCGTTAATAATTTAAAAGGAATGTAAGCAGACACGGTGATACACTTAAAACATCTGGATTTCTTTTTTTCTTTTACATGTTCTTGATTGATATTATAACTAACAAATACATTATCATAAATATCATCCGCGGATTCAGGTAAATACTTAAAATACATTTCTTCAAATTCGTTGTCCAAGTTCATTAAAAACTCCATCGCCACACAATTAAGAACCATATCGTATAAGTTGTCTTCTTTAAATATAATCCATAGATTTGCTAGATTTACAAACAAGTTAAATCCAAACTCTTGAAAGGTGTCAATCATTACCAAAATATCTACACTGGGTGTTAATTTCTGTAAACGAGTGCGATCCGTTAAATTATCCCAAAGAAAAAAAGAGCGGACAAAGTAAAGCGATGATACACCAAACATTATTAACTTTTTTTTCCAATCGGATTCATTGGGACACAATCTTCCATCGTAATTATCTACTTCATTGGCAACGATGGCGATATAAATCGACCATTGTGCCATAAATATCATAACAGGCAATCCTGTTAATAAAGAAAATACATGACTACAATAAAATGCGTTTTTTTGCTTTAATTTTTCATTTCTATATCCACGGTTAAGATGGTATTTAAACAAAGAAAACATGCCGAATTTGGGGTCTGTAATTATGATATCGGCCTTTTCGGCTTGGGTCAACTCTTGTTCTTCAATCGTAAAGCCACGAGAAGGGGTAGTGCAGTCCGGTATGATTTTTCTACTGTGTTCGGTTCCTATTAACAGGTCGTCATG
>CESF01139201.1_pt1 | contig 11180 bp, 13 predicted proteins | sample 356331 | NCBI WGS metagenome assembly CESF01 (sample SAMEA2621779, study PRJEB7988) | marine metagenome | biome: marine biome (ENVO:00000447); feature: surface water layer (ENVO:00002042); material: "saline water (ENVO:00002010), including plankton (ENVO:xxxxxxxx)" | depth 5 m
AAATGACCTCATAGGTATAAGTATAGATACATATGGTGATGGAAGAAATAATGTTTTTATAGGTTCCAACCCCTTAGGGTCACAAATAGATGTAAGAATACTGAACAGTTTGACAGATGAAGGAAGATATGACTTAGCATATGATCTTGAGTATGAATCAGTTGGTGTTATAGGTGATAATGAATATTTTGTGGAGCTTAAAATTCCTTTTTCATCAATTTCCTTCTCAAATAATAAAATACAAAAATGGAAATTTAGTTTTGTGAGAAGATATCTAGATTATGCTATTTCTACCAGTAAAGATGATAGGAATAATTCATGTATCACATGTCAATTAAATGATTTTATTGTTTTTGATAAATTTAGAGTTGATAAGAAGTTCGATCTTTTACCATATATATCATCAAATTTAGTTGGGAATAAAGATGATAATTCAAGGGGCATGAATTATGATAAAATAAAACCAAATTTTGGTGTAGGAATTAATGCAGAATTATCAAAAACCTTATCTCTGGAGTTAACTATAAATCCTGATTTTTCACAAGTAGAAGCAGATGTTACAAAAATTGATGCTAACTCTGCATATTCATTAAGTTATCCAGAGAAAAGACCATTTTTTAATAATGGAGTAGATATATTAAAATTAAATTCAAGAGATCTTCAACCATTTTATTCTAGATCTATAAACGATCCCTTATATGCTCTTAAAATGTTAAATCAGGGAGAAAATTCTAGATTTTTATTTTTATCATCAATAGATAGAAATTCACCGTACTTGATCGCTGGAAATGACCAATCTTACTTTGGTGAAGGAGGAAGGAGTTTAATTAATATTTTAAGGTACCAACATTTGCTTGGGAAAGGTTCTAAAATAGGGATATTATCATCTAGTAGAGTTTATGAGAATGGAGGATATGGTAACTTATTTGGAGTTGATGGTCTGATCCAAATTTCTAATAATATTAGGTTCGCTTTTGATATTCTTAAAAACTTTAATCTAGAACCAAATAGTAACTGGATTGATTCTGACGATTATTTTGGAGCAAGAACTATAAACCTAGACGGGGAAAAATTCAATGGAACCGGAATTTCATTAGGTATTACTCGAAAAACTGAAAGATGGACAACTTATATAGGTTATAAACATATAGACCCGAGCTACAGGGCAGATGTTGGTTTTGCTGTAAAAAACGATAGAAAATGGATTACCCTTCTTCAATCTCATAATAAATTTTGGGATAATGGCTTTATAAAGACAGCTTCTTTTACTGTCAAGAAAGATATTCTGTATGATTTCACTAATAACCTTGATGTAATGTCTCTTGACGGAAGCATAAAAACTACATTTAAGGGAAATACTGAGTTTTCATATTACTATGATTATGATTTTATTACAAATTACCTAGGAGTTGATTATAAAAACTACGGAACTAGTAGATTGGGCTTTAGTACTAAACCCATTGAGTTATTTAATTTTATATCAAATATAAGATTTGGAAAAGATATTGCTTTCAATTCTGATAATCCTGAGATTGGGAGAGAACTTGATTTATATTTTAATTTAACTTTTCAAATTACTGATAACTTCTCAATATCAAATATTTTTAATAAATCTAGACTTAAAAATTTAACTGATAATACATATTATTTTGATGGTTTAATTTATAGAGTAGACACTAAATATCAATTCTCTAAAACAGTTGGCATTAGGTTAACATCAGAGATAAATTCTTTTAATAATTCTCTCTTCTTTCAACCACTTTTTGAGTGGGTTCCTAACCCATTCACTATCTTCTATATCGGAGGAAATCAAAATTTCTTGAAAGAAGAAAAATATGGTTTGGATAATTCTCAAGTCTTCATAAAATTTCAGTACTTAATTAACCTCTAAAACAATTTAATCGAAGTATCGTTATATTTAGTGTGAACATTACTGACAAAAACAAAAGGAGAAAATTCCTTAAGAATGCCGGATCAACTGCAATATTTGCTACCCTTGGAACATCATTCTTTACAAGTTGTGATACAAGTGAAGACACATCAGCTCCTATTACACCACCACCTAACGAAACAGAAACTGGTAATGGATTTACAGTAGATGGTAATATTTATACTTTTGATCTTACTCATTCATCTTTTTCTGGACTTTCATCTGAAGGTGGTTGGAAGAGATTTGATCAAGGTGGAATGTTATTGGTTAATGTTGGTCAAAATATAATAAGAGCTTTTAATAGTGCTTGTCCTCATGCTGGTTGCAGAACAAGTTGGGGATACACCAACAACAATTTAAGATGTGGATGCCACGGTGCATTATTTAATAATCAGGGGACAATTTTAAGTGGTCCAGGGGGTACTGGTGATCTAAATTCTTACACCGCCGTACTTCAAGATGATATATTAACTGTTACAAAGTAATAATTTATATCTTAATCTGAGTGCCTTCCTTATAGTAGACTTCTTTTTCTAGCTTACCATCTCTTGAATAAATTCTCATATATCCATTTTGTACTCCATTTTTTGTCTCAGTTTCATCTGATAGTGAACCATCCCCATAATAATTTTTTTGTAAGCCATCTCTTACACCATTTTTAAAATTCCATTCTCTTTTTAATCTACCATTTTTATAATAAGATTTTGATAATCCATTTCTGACTAGTTTTTTATCAAAGATTTCCTCACTCTCTACTTTTCCACTCTTATAAAATCTTCTAACAGATATTTGACTTGCTCCATATTTCCATTCACTTTGAACATTTCCAGATGAATAAAACAATTCCGTTAATATCTTAAATCCATCTTTGTATGATACCTTTACTCTTACGTTTTCATTTTCATCAAAATCTACTGCAATACCCGTAAAAACTTTATTATTATGGTAAGCTACATTATCAATGTTTTTGATGTCATTAACGCTTACAGGATTTTCACAGCCTATAAACAAAGAAATTAGAATTAGGTATATAAAATTTTTATACATTTTATTAATTCAATTTACTTTCAATTTAAGAGTTATTATTTTATTTAAAAATAAGAATGAAAATAATTAAATTGTTGAATGAATTTGAGTTTATTCAATCTTGGAATTATTTTTTTTGTCATGTGGATGATATATTTTTCTTTAGGAGCATTTGCCAGCATGACTGAAGATAAACTCCTCCTAAACATTTTTCGATCATTTAAGTATATAATAGGTATTATTTCAATTATTTTGATAATCCTTTATATATTTTATTGATGAAAAAAATTATATTAAACTTACTATTATTTAGTTTACCATCCTTTATTTTCTCACAATCTATTAGTGTCAAGATCTTAGATAAAATTGATGGAACTTCTATTGAAAATATAAAAGTAGAATCTGAAAATGAAGTTTTTTTTACTGATAAAAATGGCTTAATATTTTTTGATGAGGAATTGCTACCAATTGAATTGCAAATAAACGATTTCAGATACTATCCAAAAAAAATTAAATTCAATCAATCAAAAAGTTTAGAAATAGGACTTACTCATAAAGGCTTTATTCTTGATGATATCATAATTAATTCTAATTTTAATTCAAAAAAATTAAAAAACAACAATACTTCGGCTGCTATTCTTGATGATATTGAATTCAGAAAAAATGAGGGGGAGTTTCTGATTAACTCTCTTAATCAAATTACAGGAGTATATTCGCATTCAGCAGGCTACAATACCAATAGAATTACTATCAGAGGTATGGGATCAAGGTCACCATATTCAACAAATAAGATAAAATCATATCTTAATAATATCCCTCTCTCAAATGGAGTTGGAGAAACAACAATTGAAGATTTTGGAATTGAAATATTAGACCAAATTGAAATAAATAAGGGCCCAAACTCAAGTATCTATGGTTCTGGTCTTGGAGGTAATGTTATACTTAAAACCTCTAAAAGTTTTGAAAATACAGTTAAGGTAAAATCCATCTTTAAATCTTTTAATACTTATCAGAATAGCATCTCTGTATCTAAAAAGATCAACAGATTAAGCTTACTAATTAACTTTGAAAGAATAAAAAGCGATGGCTACAGGGATAATAATACTTATAATAATAATAGAATTTTCGTAACTGTAGATTATGACATAAACGACTATTACGGAATAGACTTTATTTATTTTACAAATTCAGCTGATGCTCTTATACCTTCCTCACTTAGTTTAGAAAATTATATTAATAATCCATCAAGTGCTGCGTTTTCCTGGAGAAATGTTCAAGGTGGAGAGGATTATAATAGATCAGTATCTGGTTTAACATTCAATTCAAATAAAGATAAATATTCATCAAGCACTACATTTTTTTATAAGACGTTTAGCAATGATGAAAATAGACCATTTAATTACTTAATTGAGGACAGTGATTCATTTGGTTTTAGACATATTGGTAAATTTAAATTAACTCCATTTGACTTAAGTTACGGTCTTGAGTATTCTAATGAAAGTTATCTATTCAGTACTTGGGATGAATATGGTAGTGCAAACCAATCACTAATATCTCAGCAATCACAAGACAGAAAAAACTCTAATTTCTTTATACAGGTTGACAAATCGTTCCAAAATTCTTTTTTGACTTTTGGAATTGGATCTAATAAAATTAATTACGATTGGATTGATGAGACTGAAGCAAGTTCCTTAAGTTATAACACAAAAACCATTATATCTCCAAGATTATCCTACAATCATAATTTGGATAATATTTCAATATTCGGAAATATAAGTCACGGTTTTTCTTCCCCTAATATAGATGAGACTCTCGATGATAATGGAATAGTAAACCCAGATATTAAATCCGAAACTGGGTGGAATTATGAATTAGGTTTTATTGGAACAATAAATAAAAACAAACTTTCATATAACCTTAATCTCTATTATATGGATATAAAAAATTTACTAGTAGCACAAAGGACAAGTTTCGATACTTTTACAGGAGTAAACGCTGGTAGAACACATCATCCTGGCTTAGAAGCAACAATAAATTTTCCATTACTTAGAAGTCAAAACTTAACCATTACTTCATCTAATAGTTTTTCTAAATATTGGTATATCTTCAAAGATTTTAATAATAGAGGAACTGACTATTCTAAAAATAAATTAACGGGCGTACCTTCCCATTCTTTATTCTCTAAAATTAAGTTTGATTTAAAAAATTATCTAGCACAAATTTCATTTCAAAATGTTGGAAAAATACCTATGAATGATTCAAATGAACTATTTACAGATTCTTACTCTGTCATTGATTTAAAATTATCGAGACTTTATTCTTTAAAAAATTTAGGGATCAATATATCAACAGGCATAAATAATTTATTTGATAAAAGATATGCATCTGGTGTTGTGATAAATGCTAGAGGATTTGGGGGAAGAGACCCAAGATTTTATTACCCCGGGTTACCAAGAAATTATTATATATCTTTATCTATAAGCATTTAGATAAATTGGATATAAAGAGAATAAAGTCTTACGGTTTAGAGTCACTAGTAATATTATTTAGTATAGTACTATCATTTTATATTGAGGGAAGAAGAGATCTCTCAGAAAAGAACTCAAATAAAAACAAGCTAATCACTGATCTAATAAATACTATTAATGAAGATCTTAAGCAACTTGAATACATAAAGTCGGAGATGAATAGGTCATCTAAAATAATAAATGAAATTCAAGGTGATATTTCTTCTAAAAATAAAAACCTAACAGAAAAGGAGATAATAGATAGACTTACTCTAACAAATGTTTCATATTCTTATTTTGCACAGAAAGGCATTTTCAATCAGTTAATTGCCACTGGAAGTTTTGAATTGATTGAGAAACAAGAACTTAAACTTCTGCTACTGAAAATATATAATCATCAGAATGATAGAAATAATGCTATTTCCATATTAATTGATAACTTCTCAATAGACTTCCTAAATCAAATTTACTCCAAATTTAGAATTGATATAAATCAAAATAACATGGAAGGAGAAATTTATGGAGTAAAACAACTTACTGATTATAAATTTAATGAAGAATATTACTTTTCAGATGAATTCTTTGGGTTACTAACAAGAGCAGAAATATATGTTAATAACTACTCTAGGCTCATAAATGATATTAGTGAAAATCTAAACCAAGCAAAAATTTACGCTGAATATGAAATCAATGATTAAAATAAAAATTGTTTCTTAGACTTATTTTTCCATCCAGCCTGAGACTTATATTCTACAAAAAATATATTTAAGTCAGCCTGAGACTTATACTCTACAAAATAAATTTTTTTATCAGCTTGTGATTTATAATTAACAAAATGCCAAAGGCCTTGATTTCCTTTTACCTCAGATAAATAATCTAATTTAAATACTAATAAATCAGCCTGGGATCTATAATCCGTAACAAATACATTTATGTCAGCCTGAGATTTATAATCAACACTAAATATTTTTTGACTAAATAAGGAATTACTAAAAAATAACAGATATAATAATATTATAACTCTCAAAATATTATAATTTATTTTTCTTCTAGAGATGACATAATTGAGAAAGTCATAGTGTTCGCAGATTTAGCATACTTTAACGCCTCTCTTGTCTCTTTTTTTATTTCTTCTAATTCAAAAGAAGTATACTCTAATCTTGTAGAAATATCGTTTAATTTATCTCTAGTCTCGTAGTTTTGATAAGCTAAAATTAATAGACCAAAAAAAGTTAGATTTTGGAAATTAAAATAGCTTCTATTTCTTAAAAAGTTTTTCATATTTAAAATATATTGATGTGTTTATTTATTAGTTATTAGATTTTTTAATCAAATTTTCGAACTAAAAATAGATAAAATATATTAGTAAGTTAATATCTTAAAATAGAATTAAATTTAATATATTAAAATAAAAAAATGATTAAGTATACCCTACCTGCATTATTTTTAATTTTTTCAAATATAAGTTTTGAAAATAATTTAAAAGGTCTTTGGAAATCAACTGATGATAATTTAGTTCAATATCTTGAGTTTAGTGATGATGGATCTTTAACAGAGATAATACAAAATCAGACATTAAATTATAAATATAAAAAAACCGATAAGTTTATTGAGATAGAATTAGAAAATGGAAGCTTAATTGAAAGTTCATTTTATATAGTTTCAGATACACTAACTATTCAATATTTTGAAAATGGTAAATCAATTACGAATAAATACGTTAGAAAAAAAATAGCTCTTTGAATGAAGAAAAAAAGAGAAGAATCAAAAGGTCAATTAGCACAAATTATAAGAAGAAAGAATCTTACTAAAGTAAAACCTTCAGGTAAAATCTATAAAAGATCAAAAAAGATAGCAGATGAGTAAAATTTATTTTTTTATTTTTTTATTTTTTTCTAATCCGCTTTTCTCCCAGAGTAGAGATAAAATAAATAAAATTACAAAGGAAGTAATTCAGAATAACTGGGAAAGATTTTTTGATATGCTCTCAATCCCAAATGATGGTTACGACTCTCCCAATATTGAGAGAAATATAAAGTGGTGTGAAAATACATTCTCAGATCTTGGTTTTAAAGTAGAGAGAGTTATTGCTAAGAGTACCAGTCCATCAATGCCTAACCATCCACTATTAATTGCAAATAAATTTATATCTAAGGATTATAAAACTGTCCTAATTTACTTTCATATGGATGGACAACCTGTCGATCCAAAAAAATGGAATCAAGATGATCCTTTTATTCCAATACTTTCTGAATATGTCTCTGATAATTGGATAGAGATTGACAGGAATAAAATTAAAGAAGACCCAGACCCAGATTGGAGGATTTTTGGAAGATCAACTAGTGACGATAAGGGACCTCCTATGATGTTAGTCAATGCTCTAGAAACCCTAGAAATGTTAAATAAAAAACCAAAATTTAATATAAAGTTAATTATTGATTTTCAAGAGGAAATGGGATCTCCAACTGTAGTGAGCGCAGTATCTCTTCATAAAGAAAAACTAAAGTCAGATTTCCTATTAATTATTGATGGTCCCAGACACCCATCTAATAAACCTACACTAACATTTGGAGCTAGAGGAATAAGTAGAATAACTCTAACATCCTACGGCCCAATTAAACCTCAACATAGTGGTCACTTTGGAAATTACGCTCCAAATCCTGCAATGAATTTATCAAAAGTTCTTTCCTCAATGAAAGATTATGATGGTAGAGTTGTAATTCCTGGATTCTATGATGGAGTAACGTTCAGTGATGAAATTAAATTAGTAATGGATGCAGTTCCAGACGATGAAGTTCAGATTAAAAAAGAACTAATGATATCGTCTGCTGATAAAGTTGGAAAAAACTATCAGGAAGCTATACAGTTTCCTTCTTTAAATATAAGGGGATTACAATCAGGATGGGTTAGGAAAGAAGTTAGAACAATTGTTCCAGATATGGCAATAGCTGAGATTGATGTAAGACTTGTAAAAGAAAGTAATCCCAAAAGATTATTAAACTTAATAAAGGAACATATTATTAGTGAAGGTGCTTACGTGATAGAAGATCGAGAACCTTCATCTATTGAGAGGTTAACTCAGAAAAATATAATTAGGTTTGATTCTAAAATCAGTTATTTAGCTTATAGGACCGAGATAGATTCACCTATAGGAAACTGGGCATCCAGAGCTTTAAAAAAAGCTTTTAAAGAAGAACCTATTAAGAAGAGAACATCAGGTGGATCAATTCCTATATCTCCTTTTGTTACTACACTAAACGTACCTGCTCTTACCTATCCATCCGTAAATAAAGATAATAATCAACATAGCCCTAATGAAAATATTAGAGTAGGAAATTTTATTGATGGTACCTTAGGAATGGTTTATCTTCTTTTAGAAGAAATTAATTAATATCTATCAGGGATTATTATCCATGCTACAAGATAAATGAATATACCTCCACCAAATAAAAAAAACATTGCAATAAATAATAGTCTAAAAATTACTGGATCAGTCTGAAAATACTCTCCAAAACCTTCACAAACACCACCAAATATTCCATTATAACTATCTCTTACTATTCTTCTCATATTATTCTAATTTAGAAAAAAAGTAATTAAATCTCACTTGAGTGTTTAGGTTTCTCACTGAATTACCTAGACCTCCAGCAGGTCTAATATTTAATATTCCATAAGAAATAATAATTCCTAAACTAAAATCATTTTTATTAAATGATACTCCACCTTGAGCTCCTAAATCAAATGGTTTCAATACATCTGAAAAATCATTTCCAATTTGTCCATAAACTTTAGATGAAGAAATATTATTTTTTATGTATTCTTTTAATGCAATTCCAAGATATGGACCCATCTCAAAAGCAAGATCATTAGAAGAATAGTATTTAAGTCTAAAGGGAATCTCCAAATACTTTGAGTATGACCTAACTCTAACTCCCATCTGATTCATAGTGAAACCTTTAGTAGAGTAGTTAGCTTCAATTACTAAACTGTAATCATCATCAACAAAATATTCAGAAAGAATACCAACTGCCAACCCAGGTAGAAATCCCTTACCTAGATTAAATTCTTCAGAAGAATTTGAGGAAGTGATTGTTGACAAATTAATTCCAGTTTTAAATGCCAACTTAATTTTGTCCGTATAACCCTTAAATTGAGAAAAAAATAAAAGTATTATTAAATAAAACTTTATTTTTGAACTTATCATACTAATAATTTAATAAATATTATCACATAATGCTATCTGTAAAAAGACTTAATCTTGATTCTTCATGGCTCATTGATTTTGATTCAAAAAGTTTCGTTGTAGATCCGTGGCTTATAGGATCTGAAATTGATGGCTTTAAATGGCTTAACGAAGCCTGGCACATTAAAGATCCCGTTAAAATAAAGGACTTACCTGACTTTAAATTTTTGATGATATCACAAAATTATGAGGATCACTGCCACATAGAAACTCTAAATAATATATCTGAAAAAAAGCCAATAATAGCTACAGATCTAGCTTATAAAAAAATAAAAAAACAATTTCCTAGTAGAAGTATAACTTTACTTGAAGAGAATAAAAAAATAAAATTTGAAGGACTTACTTTCATATCATTAAGACCGGATAAAATCTTAGATCCTATTTATTATGCTGTAGTAATAATTAATCAAAATAATGAAGCCATCTTCTATGCACCACATGGTTTTGTTTTAAGTAAAGAACAACTAGCTTTAATTAAAAATCTTGATATAAGTTTACTTATAACAACATTTACTCATTTCCAAATACCAAAGATTATGGGTGGTGATGTAAATCCAGGAATGGATAATGTATATGAACTATACAATCAACTTTCTCCTAGAAATACAATAAATACCCACGACGAAGAGAAAAAAGCTAAAGGATTAGTTTCAGCTCTCGCTAAAATAGAATATCCTGACTATGATACAATTGAGTCAGATAATAATATTAACTTTATTAGAATAGATAACTACTCTAAAACAAAGATTAAGTGATATTAAAATTTATTATTCTTTTTATCTCAACACTTAACTTAAAAGATGAAATACCCTTAGGTGAACTGGTTGGCAATTGGGATAGAGTATGCATTGAGAATGATGCCTTAGGTTTTCAAGTGTCCCACTGTAATTTCTTTGGAGATAAAAAAATGTATATAAATGAATGGAATTATATTGAAATGACATTTAAAAATGGTGAGAGGCGCTTTTATGATTTTAAATTAGAGGGTGATAAAATTAAAATATTTTATAAGTACAGAGAAAATATTGAGAGTCTTATAAGTGTCAATGGTGATACACTTAAAATCGAATCAAATAAAGTATATAACGAAATGATGAACAGAAAATATGACGCAAATATCAATAGAATTTATTTTGTTAGATCTGATTAGATTATAGAATCCATCAAAAAAAAATGAGAAATTGAGCCTAAAAGAACAAATATATGCCATATGACATGGTTATATTTCAGTTGATCCATCGAATAAAATACAGCTCCAACAGAGTATAAAATTCCACCAATTACCATTAAAATTATTTCATGATTTGTAAATGAAACCAATACTGTTTTAAAGTCAATGACTATTAACCAACCCATTATTAGATAAAATATAAGGGATAGGTTTTTAAAATAATTAAAGAAAAATACTTTATGAATGACACCAATAATGGCCATAGACCATATTATAATAAGTATTATATCACCTATGAAACTA
>CESF01114163.1_pt1 | contig 11169 bp, 7 predicted proteins | sample 356331 | NCBI WGS metagenome assembly CESF01 (sample SAMEA2621779, study PRJEB7988) | marine metagenome | biome: marine biome (ENVO:00000447); feature: surface water layer (ENVO:00002042); material: "saline water (ENVO:00002010), including plankton (ENVO:xxxxxxxx)" | depth 5 m
GGAACCATCGGTCCCTTCTTTGTCGACCCGTTCGCTGTGCGTGTCTCAGAATTTGCGCAGTTCGTTGCCGATACAGGGTACGTCACGGACGCGGAAAGATACGGATGGTCCCTCGTTTTCCACACATGTGTTAGTGATGAAACAAACAAGGATAAAGATTGCCTGCGCGATACACCGTGGTGGATTAAGGTCGAGGGTGCAAATTGGCAAAACTGGACAGGTCAGCGAAACGACGGCGATGTAAGGGCAAACAATCCGGTTACTCATGTTTCGTGGAATGACGCGAATGCTTATGCAGCATGGGCAGGAGGGCGATTGCCTAGTGAAGCAGAATGGGAATACGCAGCTGGTGGTGGTGTAGATATGATTTATCCATGGGGAGATATGGAACCGGAAGAAATGGCTGAGACTCCGTTGCGTATCTTTGACGGACTATTTCCTAATCGCCCCACAGGAAGCGTTGGGCCTATGGATGTGGACGCCCATGAGCCCAGCAAAACTGGTCTGTATAATTTGGCGGGGAACGTTTGGGAATGGGTGGATGACATCTACCAAGTTAAATCATTAAGCAAATCAGTAAAACTGAAGAATGCTAATGCAAAGCGTGACAATTTGCGTGTGTTAAAAGGCGGCTCGCACCTTTGCCACAAAAGCTACTGCTGGCGGTTCCGCAATGCCGCAAGGTCAAGTGCCTGTTCGGACAGCTCAACCGCGCATGCGGGGTTTAGGGTCTTTTATGATCTTGATAAAACACAGGTATCATTCGCATGACAAGCAGTGTGCTCTGCATCTTACGTATATCTGGCACCCATTATGCGCTTTAACCACGTACCTTAACTTTTGCCTCAAAATATCCTGTTCAACAATCGGCCGTGAAATATTTTACGAAATGCAGCGTTGAAAACGATAACGGCAGTGTTAATTGAGATTCGGCATATCTTTGGTGTCATCCGCGACAGATACACCGAAGACCCGATCGAATTTTTTGGCAAACTGGCACATTCCTATCCTGGACTTTGAGATAAAATTGAATTGGCCTCATAATTTTTGATCAATCGCAAACTTATGTTTTGCTTGATAAAATATCCTTTTAGCAGCGTTTTGTTGTCGTAGAATACCCTCGCTAATAGTGTAAAAAAATAGGCAACTAAAAGAAATACTTGTCAAACATCCTATAATTAGTATGTTTAAGATCTTAAGGGTGGTAACTAATTGTAACAAGAGTTCTCCCATTCTTGAAAAGGGCATGTTACCGCCCTTAATTAAAAGAATGCGAGCACACTTGGGACGGGAGATGACCCTGGTAAACGTATCGTTTTGATGCGTTGGGATGAAAGGAAAATTTAGAAAATGAAAATCCACAATTTTATTACTATGTCGTTCCTAAGCCTTGCATTGAGCAGCGGAGCTGCATTCGCTGATAAGGTTAACCTGCCGGATCAAGTCTCTTGGACAGCATTTGGAACGACATCATCTGGGTATGCCCAGTCTGTTGGTATTGGGAAGATGCTAAAAGAGAACTATGACACTGGCCTGCGCATCATTCCTGGGAAAAATGATGTTTCTAGAATGCTTCCACTGCGTGAAAACCAAACCTCGATCTGCGCTTGTGGCAGTGCCGTTCTGCTAGCTGCGGAAGGCACTTATATGTTTGCCGGGAAGAAGTGGGGACCTATGAGGCTATTTAACCTCTTCAATAACCTTGGCGATACTGGTTACCAACTTGCTGTGGCTGGCGACATAGATGTCAAAACAGCTGCAGACTTAAAGGGCAAGCGTATCACATGGATCAAAGGAGCAGTTGCTCCGAATCTTAACGCAACTGCGCACATGGCGTTTGGTGGCCTCACATGGGATGACGTCATAAAAGTGGAAGTGCCGGGTTTCAAGCAGGCGCATCAGGCAGTTCTTAATAATCAGGCCGATGCGGCCTGGGCTGGGACAGTTACGGGGGCTATCAATCAACTGGCAGCGTCACCTCGCGGCGTATTTTGGACAGAATTTCCGCATGAAGACGAAGAAGCTTGGGCTCGTGCGCGCAGTTACGCTCCCTGGTGGTCAAAACAACTTGTCACTGTAGGGATCGACATTACAAACAACACGAGCGGCAATGCTACTTTTGAAGGAAGCGCTGCGCCTTACCCGATCTTCGTTTCTACTTCAGAAGCATCCGAAGAACTTGCTTATGGCCTAACTAAGGCTGTGATGGACAACATGGATCAGCTTGAAGGGTCAGCTCCCTCGATGAATGGTTACGGGATTGAACGTCAGAATTTGCAATGGGTTTTCCCTTACCATCCTGGCGCAATTAAGTACTATAAAGAAATCGGTAAATGGGGCGAAGCCGAACAGGCGCATAATGACGAGATGATCAGGCGGCAAGATGTTCTCGAAAATGCATGGACAACTTACCTTGACGCCAACAAAAGCTTGGACGACGCCTCTTTCGACAAAGGCTGGCAAGATGCCAGGGTGAGAGCACTTCAGGAAAATGGCTTGGACGTGTCGTTTCGCTCCTGGTAATAAAACTGTCTTGATCGCAATGAATGGAAGGGTCATCTTCGGATTGGCCCTTCCAATTTGTTTATGCTAATAAATTTAACATTATTTTAAGGTGGAAGCTTTTGATATGACAAAGAAAACGCTGATTCCGCCTGATAATGATCTTGATGCACAGCCAGCTGGAACAGTGGATGCGGAAGATAAAAGTCGCTATCGCACGTTGTCTTGGCCGTTTGACGTCTGGCTTATAATTGCTGCCATCGTTGCGACGTCTTTATCTATCTATATCAACTTTGGGCTTGGAAACATGTTGGGATTCTACGTTCCACTTGAAACGGAATACTTCTATTTTTTGATGGCCACGTTATTGCCACTACCGTTCATTCTTTATATTTCTAATAGCCAACGTACCGTATCCATCAGTTGGTGGGAGGTTGTGCCAGCGAGCCTTGCACTGGCCATTCCTGCATTCCTAGCCGTAAAAATTTCCAACGTGTCATTTATACAAACGTTGGGCTCTGTTGGCAGTCTGGTAGTTTTTGCTCTGCTCGCATTCATATTTGCAATCCCTCAGATGTCGCGTTCGCTAACCCAGCGCAGAATGCCTTGGTTCGACATCGTTTTGGCGTTGGTAGCATTTCTGGTTCCGACCTACTTTACTTTCAAGAGTGGGGATATTTTGGATATTGGATGGGAGTACGATGCTCCACTACATGCCAAGTATCTTGCTCTTGTGCTTTGGGCGCTCATTATGGAAGCGATGCGCCGGGCAGGAGGAAACGCGATTTTCTATATCTGTCTGATTATTTCAACCTATCCAATTTACTCGCATTACGCTCCGGGCTTTCTCTATGGTGTGGCTATCCCGGCAGAAATCACAGCAGGGTTTCACGTGTTCGGCACCGAGAGTATCCTTGGCATTCCGATGACCGCTTTTGCCAATCTTGTGATTGGGTTCCTTATTTTTGGTGTTGCTTTACAGCACACGGGAGGAGGAGCGTTTTTCTTGAACATGGCATTCGCATTGCTTGGAAAACGGAGGGGCGGTCCTGCCAAAGTTGCCATTTTCTCATCGGGCTTGATGGGATCGATGTCCGGGAGCGTAATCACCAATGTTTTGACAACAGGCGTCATGACAATTCCAGCCATGAAGCGCGTTGGTTTTAGACCAGCCTATGCTGCTGGTGTGGAAGCTTGTGCCTCAACCGGTGGTGTTTTGATGCCGCCTGTCATGGGAGCGACTGCCTTCGTCATGGCGACTTTTCTTGCGATACCTTATGGAGAAATTATTGTTGCTGCGATCTTTCCTTCAATTCTCTTTTATCTAGGCTTATTTCTGCAGATTGACGCTTACGCAGCACGCAATGGTCTTAAAGGCCTACCGAAAGCCGAACTGCCGCCGCTGGTAAATGTCTTTAAAGAAGGTTGGTACTTTATCGCAGTGTTCGTTGCACTGATCGTGATGCTTCTTTACATGCAGCGAGAAGTACAAGCGCCTTACTACGCTACGGCAACTCTCCTGGTTATCAATCAAATTTCCAAAAAAAACCGTTGGAAGTTAGAAAACCTTCTGAATTTTTTACGTGGCATAGGTTTGTTGTTCGCTGAGCTAATGGCCATTCTAGCTGGCGTTGGGCTTATTATCGGTGCCCTGACACTCACTGGAAAAGTAGGCACAATCACTTATGAGCTTACTCAATTCGCTGCTGGCAATACTCTTTTGCTTTTGGTGATGACTGCCGCGACAAGTTTTGTTCTTGGAATTGGCATGACAATAACTGCTGCATATATGTTTCTTGCGGTTACGGTTGCTCCCGCATTGAGTCAAGGCGGGCTTGATGTCCTAGCCGTCCATCTGTTCCTTATGTATTGGGGAATGATTTCATTCATTACTCCGCCCGTGGCAATCGGCGCTTTTGCTTCCGCAGCTGTGGCTAAATCCAATCCAATGAGGACCGGGTTCGAGGCGATGCGTCTCGGTAGCATTATCTATTTTGTTCCTTTCTTTTTTGTTCTTAATCCCGCCTTGATTGGCCGGGGTGAGATCAGCGAAGTTGTAACCGTCTTTTTGGCGGCTGTCGGAGGGATTACATTGATTGCAGGTGGTTTACAGGGATATTTCTATGGCATTGGAATAATGAATTTGACGTCAACTATGTTTATTGCGCGCGTTGGACTGGTGTTTGGCGGTATCCTACTGGCACTGCCAGGCAATGAAATTATTGGCTATAGCAATTTCCAGATAAATACTGTCGCTGTGATTATCGCTGGCTTTGGATTTGTATTCGGATGGATTGTGAAGCCTAGAAAGGCTCCAACGGTGAATGAGTGATGCTGTGAAAAAGAGGTTGGCCAATCGTTAACACGGCATCAATAAATAAACTTGGAAAGGAAATCAGCACATGAATGTTAAGACGCCGCATACAGATGACACCCTCGTGGAGGCCTTAGATCAGATCCTAAGTAATCGTTGGAGTTGCCGGGCATTTCTTCCAAAAACTGTACCAGAAGGCACGATAACAAAAATACTGCAAATTGCGCAAAAGACCGCATCATGGAACAATACTCAACCTTGGCAGCTTGACATTACAAGTGGTGCGGCGACAGAGAAGTTCCGTTCCGCCCTGTTGAACCATATAAATTCCGGATCAGCTGCTGGCCCGCATTTTGCGTTTCCCCGCGAATATGCAGGGATTTACAAAGATCGGCGGCGCGCCTGCGGATTTAGCCTTTACGAAGCTGTTGGTATTCAGCGGGGAGATAAGCCAGCCTATGCACGGCAGACACGTCGCAATTTCGAGTTCTTTGACGCGCCACATGTTGCAATTATTTCGTCAGAAGATGCACTTGGTACCTACGGAGCTGTCGACTGTGGTGCCTACGTATCAAACTTTATGCTTGCAGCAAGTTCCCTCAATGTTGCGACTATTGCTCAGGGGGCACTGGCAAATTACTCTGATTTTATTCGTGAATATTTGGGCTGGCCTGGGTCGCGCAATCTAGTCTGTGGTATTTCCTTTGGCTATGCAGATAAAGATGACCCTTCTAACAATTTTCGCACGACTCGGGCGGACCTAGGGGAAGTGGTTCGTTTCGTTACGGACTAAGATGTTGTCATGGACGGATCGTTATGTGCGGTAGACAAAAAACTAATAATTGTCACAATCCTTTTGCGAACACTGCGGTTCTTAGGATTTCAGGTTCATGTCTAGCCGAATGTAGTCCCCACGATAGGTAGCATCTACGATGTAGATGACCCGCCCTTTGGGATCGCAAAGAACCCGCCGTATCTCGGCAGTTGGTGTATTAACAGGGATTTCAAGCTGACGTGCCACTTCGAAATCGGCCGAAGATATTTGCAACGACTGGTGAGCACTAGCAATGGTGAGATCAGGTAGCGATGTTAAAATGGGCAAGACAACCTTAGTTTTAAAAGCCTCTGGAGCCTTTTGAAATACAACATCATCAATAAAAATTGAAACAACATTATACTTTTCACCGCCTCGAGAGTGAACACGAAGCATGTTGACATATTTTTCAGCCGCGATGCCATCTTCCTCTAGAATATTTGGTTGTTCATCCGTAATTGTAATATTGGTCAAGTCCGGTGTGTCGTCTCGATACATTTCAACCAGATCATCCAAAGACGTATTTACTAGAAGCTTCTTTTTATTAACTTGTGTCTCTGTAACAAATGTACCTCGTCCCCGAAACGGTGCAAGCAGACCGTCATTCTTTAGCTGATGTATAGCTTGACGCACTGTGACACGTGACACGTCAAATTCATTCATTAAATTATCAATAGAGGGTACTTTTGTACCCGCTTCCCATTTTCCTTTAATGATCCGCTGACGCATGACCTCGGTCAGCTGCACGTATAGTGGAATTTGACTACCAGAAAACACACTCATGTAATTCCTTTCAAAATAATCTTGCATATAGTTCTAACATTAGTATGTTTAAGTTGTTTCACAAGAGGTATTTAATGCCAATTTATCACGATTTGCGAATACCACAATACAGTATGCAATCGAGGCAATTGTGGTTAGCCCAACCAAGCTTTTGGGAATTGCAAGTTCTCACCAATCAGCTTGGTTATCATTCAAAAGAAGCCAAAGCGAAGGAAATGATATGAAAACTGTATTCCTCATGTTCGATTCAGTTAATCGTTTGATGCTTGAGCCTTATGGTGGGGCCCTTCTTGAAACTCCGAATTTCAAACGACTTGCTGAAAGGTCAGTAACATTTGACAACCATTATGTCGGATCCATGCCCTGCATGCCTGCCCGGCGCGATATGCAAACTGGTCGACTTTCCTTTCTCCACCGTTCTTGGGGGCCTTTAGAACCGTTTGACAATTCGTTTCCAGTTTCACTTAAGACTGTTGGAGCCTACTCTCACCTAATTACAGATCATTATCACTATTTCGAAGACGGTGGCGCAACTTATCACACTCGTTACAATTCCTTTGATTTTATCCGTGGACAAGAGTCCGATCCTTGGAAAGTTGATCTCGAAACGCCTATCGAGAAAATTAAGAAAAAATATCACCCCAGTCAGAACGATCCGGGGTCTAAGCAAAACCCTTACAACTACATGATCAACCGTGAATTTATGACACAAGAAGCGGATTTTCCATCAGTAAAGTGTTTCGAGGCTGGTTTTGAATTTCTTGATAAGAACCGGAATGCTGACAATTGGTTACTGCAAATTGAGACCTTCGATCCCCATGAACCGTTCTTTGCTCCAGAACGGCTACGGGAGAAATTTAAGACTGACTACATTGGCCCTATACTTGACTGGCCAAGATACGAACGCGTGACTGAGTCACAAGAAGAAATTGATGAGATGCGCGCCAATTATATGGCTTTGCTCGCTCTATGTGATGAACATTTGGGCAGATTATTGGATTACTTTGATGAACACGACATGTGGAAAGATACGGCACTGGTCCTCACGACTGACCATGGTTTCCTCCTTGGCGAACATGATTGGTGGGCGAAGAACCGCATGCCGGTCTATGAAGAGATTTCGCATATTCCTTTATTTTTTTACCACCCTGAGCACAAGGATAAGGCAGGCCAGCGGCGCAAGAGTTTGACACAATCTATCGACTTTATGCCAACTTTTTGTGAGATGTATGGCGCCGAAACCCCAGCAGAGGTTCAGGGAAAATCCATTCTACCTATTTTAGAAACAGATGAAACCGACCGCGAGGCGGCGCTTTTCGGTTATTGGGGGGGCGGAGTTAATGTCGTGGATGGGCGGTATTCTTATTTCTGCTACCCTAAAGACATGGAAAATCAAGATCTCTATCAATATACTCTTATGCCGACGCACATGACTAATATGTTCTCCGTGGAAGAGCTGCGAACAGCTACACTGGTTGAACCGTTCGACTTCACCAAAGGCGTTCCACTGTTACGAGTTGCACATAAGTCAAAGGCTAGCACCAAGACCCATTCTTATCATTTTCCGGAAAAGATGCTCGATACTGAAACCGTTCTTTTCGATCTTAAAAATGACCCTGGCCAGACGACACCAATTAATGATGCCGATGTCATTACAAGACTTGATTCAACTTTGTTTAAACTCATGGTCGAAAACTGTGCGCCAGCGGAAACATTGGCCCGTATGAAGGAAAGCCTTGGCTACACATAGCACAAGATCGAGAGATCAAAGTGATAAAAGGCGGATGAAACATTGTCACTCTCCACAACTAAGAACAGCAAAGCGTCTGAGCACCAGATCTTTAAAAAGGCGCGTGACTTTGCTGAAGCAGTGGTGGCTCCCCGTTCAATTCTCTGGGAGCGAGAGAGCGGTTTTGACCGCGAAACACTGCGCGACGCAGCGAAACTTGGCTTAATCGGGTTGCAAGTTCCGGCAACGCATGGCGGTTTAGGCCTACCCTTTTCTGCTAAAACAAAATTGGCCGAGATACTTGCAGGAGCTGATTTCGGATTTGCGATGTCTGTCATGATCGGTGTCAATGTTGCTTTCAAGTTGACTCGAGACACCTCTTCGAAAGTGGTTAACCGATATTTGTCGGATTTACTTACAACCAAAAGACTGGCGAGTGTGGCCCTGACAGAGCCTCAGGCTGGTACAGATTTCAGTTCTATTTCAATGTCTGCCGTACGCACAGATGATGGCTGGGTATTGAACGGAGAAAAGTCCTGGATTGTGAACGGGGCTGAATCAGACCTGATTATTGCGTTTGCACAAACAGAACCGGGCAGTCGAGGTGCTGGAATTGCTGCATTCCTTGTCGATGGTCGTCGTGAAGGGTTCACTAGAACTTCATTGGTTGGAATACCTGGCCAAACTTCAATTGGTGTTGGAGGTTTTGTTCTCAAGGACTATTGTGCGCGAAATGACGAATTGATGCTTCCAGCAGGTACGGCCTTTAAGAATATTTTGAACGACATCAACGGTGCCCGCACCTATGTTGCTGCAATGTGTTGTGGTATGATGAACAGTGCCATCCGTATAGTCACTGATTATGGACAAAGTCGCCAAACTTTCGGGCGCGCACTCAGCCAGCACCAAGGATGGGGGTGGAGCTTAGCAGAGGCTGAGATAGACCTAACAGCGGCGCGCCTTTTGGTAAAAGATGCAGCGGCGCGAATAGATGATGGTGCCAATTGCCGTTTTGAAGCCGCTCAAGCTAAAGTTTTTGCCACACGAATGGCGCTACGACATATTCCTGCTCTTTGCCATCTTATGGGCGCGGAAGGATTGCGGAATTTCTACCCCTTTGGCAGGCACATGACTGGTGCTCGTATCTCAGGGCTTGTGGATGGGACAACGGAGATTCTTCTGGAAGCTCTGGCTGGACGGCATAGAATTAAACAGGGAGGAAACCGCAAGTGACTGAACTTTTGTACCCGATAGACGCAAGTGTTGCGGATCCGGCTAAAACAGCTTTTGAGCTTCCCAAAACCGGTGAGGTTGTAACTTACGGCGAACTTGAGGTTCGCAGCCTTCAAGTGGCAAACTTGTTTCGAAAATGCGGACTTGTTCCGGGAGATCACATTATCTTACTTGCGGAGAACTGCCGGCAGTTTTTGGAAATATGTTTTGCAGCTGACCGCGCCGGACTCTATTATACGCCGATCGGTATCCATGTTACTGGAGAAGAAGCTGAGCACATAGTTTCAAACTCAGGCGCGGATCTCTGGATAGTGACTGGTAAGAAGCCGGAAATTGCTCGACACCTTTGCAAGACCTTACCGTTGGTTACACACCGATTTACAATCGGGACCAAAATTGACGAATGTCAGGAGTGGAATGCCGCAGTCGCCGCCCAGTCCTGTGACCTAATAACAGATGAAGTGCAGGGGCTGGACATGCTTTACTCATCCGGTACTACCGGACGCCCAAAGGGGATCAAGTGGCCTTTGGATAACTTACCACCCGGTAAACAAACACGAATGGTAAGAACACTTGTCGGAATTTTCGGTTATTCATCGCAGACTTTATATCTTTCGCCAGCACCGCTTTATCATGCAGCACCTCTTCGGCACTGCATGACGATTATCAAGGTGGGAGGCACTGTCATTATCATGGAACAGTTCGACGCAGAAATTGCACTAGATCTTATACAATCTCGAGGTGTTACACATAGCCAGTGGGTGCCCACGATGTTTATCCGCCTTCTAAAATTGCCAAAAAACGTCAGGCAAAACTATGATTGCTCTAGTCTAAAGGTTGCTGTCCACGCCGCTGCACCATGTCCGGTGCATGTCAAAAAAGCCATGATAGATTGGTGGGGTCCTATTCTTCATGAATATTACTCAGGCACTGAAGGAAACGGTTTTTGTGCATTGAATAGCCACGAGTGGCTGGAACACGAAGGATCGGTTGGCAGAGCTCTGGACGGCAAACTTCATATTTGTGATGATGATGGCAACGAGTTGCCGGTTGGCTCAATAGGAACGATCTTTTTCTCAGATGGTCGTAAATTTTCTTACCATAATGATCTGGAGAGTACGCGTAAAGCTTATAATCGGCACGGCTGGTCGACAATCGGTGATATTGGTCGTGTGGACGAAGATGGTTTTCTTTATTTATCTGATCGCAAGTCTTTTGTTATAATATCTGGAGGGGTGAATATTTATCCGCAAGAGACCGAGAATATTCTACTAGCGCATCCAAATGTGGAAGATGCAGCGGTCATTGGTGTGCCAAATGAGGATTTTGGTGAGGAGGTCAAGGCAGTGGTCCAGCTAGTTGAAGGCTGCGAACCTACCGCTACTTTGGCTACTGAGCTTATTGAATTTTGCCGTGAAAACTTATCCAAGATTAAGTGCCCGCGAAGCGTAGATTTTCGGCTTGCTCTGCCACGAGAAGAGACTGGTAAGCTTTACAAGAAAAAGTTGCGAGATGAGTATTGGGAAAAGTTTCGTGCGCCAGAAGAATATCATAAAAACAAGAAAAAGCACTAATACTCAAAGAACCAATAGGCTAGGCGTGTTTGAAATGCTAAGAAATTTAACTTTATGAGGTAGTTCTAATGACCAGTAGAATACTAGCCAAGGTGATTATCGCACTTCTGACTATATATTGCATAAGTGTTATCATTGCATATTTTTATAATATCTCAATCACGTTCCCTTTCTCTGTTTCCCAAGGAAGCCATGTTCCTGAGCATCGTTTGAAAGCTAT
>CESF01057772.1_pt1 | contig 11160 bp, 12 predicted proteins | sample 356331 | NCBI WGS metagenome assembly CESF01 (sample SAMEA2621779, study PRJEB7988) | marine metagenome | biome: marine biome (ENVO:00000447); feature: surface water layer (ENVO:00002042); material: "saline water (ENVO:00002010), including plankton (ENVO:xxxxxxxx)" | depth 5 m
GCTTCGTCATATATTAGACCACAAACTATACATTCGTATTTTTTTAATTCCATATTCATATTTAATAAGTTACTAAGATTAAAAATATGAACGGTATAATATCAGATTTATTAGGTTAATTAATGAAGCTAAAGCAATTATCACCATGGAGTTCTTTTGCATCTGTAAAAGATGAAATTAAAGATGAAATTATTGCATCTTGGCTTCTAGAAAAGGGCCCAATTACAAAAAGAATAAAAAATAATGGAACTTTTCAATTGAATTTAATACAAGACAAGCTCTCTGAAATATCAGCTGATGATAAAAAATTTATAAATACAAACTCAGAGGAAATTAAAAAAAGAGAAGTTACGCTGCTATGCAATGATTTACCAATTGTATTTGCTCAAACAATAATTCCTGTCGAAACAATTGAGAAAGGTTTTGATGGACTGGGAAACTTAGGCACCAAGCCACTAGGAGATATTCTGTTTGAGAAAGGCATATTTATAAAAGATAGGATTGTTTATGCTTCTTTTGGTGATGATAAAAGTACTTACTGGGGGAGAAAAGCAAAATATTCTGTGAAAGGGTTTAAATTTTCTCTAATGGAAATATTTTTAATAGCTACAAATGATTAAAAAAATTAAAGGATTTATTGAGCTAACGAGATTAGATAAACCAATTGGAATATACCTTTTGTTTTGGCCATCATTTATAGGACTTCTCTTGGGAAGTATTAACGCTGGATCCATAGAGTTTAAAAACTATTTCATACTTATAACTGGAACAATACTTGTGCGATCCTGTGGTTGTATCATTAATGATATAAATGATTATAAGTTTGATAAGTTGGTATCTAGAACAAAAAATAGACCTCTTGCTTCAGGTAAAATAGGTTTAGCTGAAGCCTGGCTGTATTTTATATTATTAGCTATATTATCTTTAAGTCTGCTCTTTTTTGTTCCGCCATTTACAATTTATATATCATTATTAGTAGCTGTATTCATAATGATTTACCCTCTTACTAAAAGATTTTTAAAAGCTCCACAATTTTTTCTTGGTATTACCTTTGGATCTGGAACCATAATATCCTATAGCTTGGTTTCATCAGATTTTACTTTATCTTTAGTGGTTCTATTTGTTGGAACAGTTTCTTGGATTATAAGCTTCGATACAATTTATGCATTTGAAGATATAGCTGATGATTTGAAGATTGGTATTTACTCTACTCCCATTTTATGGGGCGACCAAGCGCTAAATATTTCAAAATATCTTCATTTAATATTTTATTTATCATTGGGCTTCATAGGTTATATAAATAAATTTTCATTACTCTTTATATTAATGCTGATGATTCTCTTTGTATTATTTGTGCAGCAAAAAAGATTAATCAATAACAAACAATACTTGGATGCCTTTAAATTTAATAACTGGATTGGAATGGTCGCTTCACTAGGTTTTATTGTTGAAACTTTTTTAGTTTAAATCTCGGTTATATGAAAAATTCATTTATTAAGGGTATTGCTAAGATTTCAAGTCAAGATTATCAGAATATTCTAATGGATAATGATTCCCCTTTAATATCTTATGAATTTCTTAATTCTTTAGAAGAAAGTCAATCGGTACAAGAGACTAATGGCTGGCAACCAATGCATTTAGTATTGAAAAATAAAGAAAAATTATCAGGTTTTCTTCCTCTTTATCTGAAGAATAATAGTCATGGAGAGTTTGTATTTGATCATCAATGGTCATATGCCTTAAAAAGGGCTGGACGAAATTATTATCCAAAACTTCTTTCTGCGATTCCATTCACTCCCTGTGAATCAAGAAAATTTATAGCAAAGGACTCTATTGATAAAAGTTTATTTATCGATCCTACGATTGAATATATGAAGCAAAACAAAATAGAAACTTGGCATATCCTTTTTCCTGAAGGGCATGATAGTGATTTGTTAGAGCATAATTTTATTAAAAGGGGCGGTTACAGATTTGTTTGGAACAATAAAGACTACTCTAATTTTGATGATTTTTTAAAAATTTTTACTTCGAAACAAAGAAAAAATATACGATCAGAAAGAAATAAAATTAATAAAAGTAAGATTAGCTTTAGCATTAAAGATAAGAAAAATTTAACTATTACAGATTGGGCTGCTTTTTATGAGTTTTATAAAAATACTTACTTGGATAGAATGCAGGCGCCCTATCTAAACTATAGTTTTTTTGAACTGGTTCATAAAAATAGAGAGGTTCTGCAACCGGTTATATTTTTTGCTGAAATTGATGGTAAAAAAGTTGCAGGATCGCTTTGTTTTCAGGGTAAAGATATTCTTTACGGAAGACATTGGGGAGCATCTATTATGATTGATAGCCTGCATTTTGAATGTTGTTATTATCAAGGCATTGAATACTGTATCAATAATAATATTAAGTTCTTCGATCCTGGTGTTCAGGGTGAGCATAAAATTAGAAGAGGTTTTGAGCCAAGGCTTTGTAACTCCTATCATTTCATAATGAAAGACGATTTCAGAAATGCTGTGGATTCATTTTGCAAAGAAGAATATAAATCAATTATGCAATACATAGCTGCTTGTGATGAATATACACCCATAAAAAAAGAATATAGAATTTCATAATGAGAACATTGCCAACAACTTCACATCATTTAACAGTATGTGAAGCTAATTTTTATAGACTTAAAAAGTTGTTGAGGGATTTCTCATTAAAAGAAAATCTCTTTGAATCTATAAATCCTGACGGTTCTTCTCTAAACATTTACTTACTGGTCCTAGATAGGACTGAGCACACTATTACCATTGAGGCTAAGCAAAGCTGTAATAAAAAAAATATATTTACTAATTTTGTTTTGAGAATACAAATGAGTTTAGATGCAAAACTTGCTGAAGTAATCTCTTATCAAGGAGAAAAGCCCCTACCCTTTTTTATGAATCAATCAAAGAAACAATCATACGATGAAAAGCTTCAACAAAATAAATTTTTGACTGAATGGTTGGAAAGTATCTTTTTATCAGGCATTGCAACTAAAGAGCAGATAAAAGATATCTTAAGCGATGACTAAAACAATTCTTTATTTTCACGGCTTTAAATCATCCAGTGAATCAAGCAAAGCACAGGAATTTAAAAATTTCATATCTAGATATACCAAAAATACCGAAATTATAATTCCAGATTTAGATAACAATTTTGAAAAAGCTCATCTGCAAATAGAAAAATTAATTTCTGATAACGGTCCAGAAATATTATTTATGGGTAGTTCTCTTGGGGGCTATTCTGCTTTATATTATGCTCAAATCCATAAAGTCAAAACAGTCTTAATTAATCCAGCAATTCCTCCTCTCAATGACTTTGATATTTATCTAGGTGAAAATGAAAACTACGCCACGGGTGAAAAATTTATAATAACAAAAGATGACATTTCATTTATAAGATCTCTTCATCATACAAAAATTAAAAATTCAGAAAATATATTGGTGCTACTCGAATCTGGAGATGAAATATTAGACTATATTGAAACAACCTCTTATTTTAGAGCATCTTACATAGATATTGTTTATGGTGGCGATCATTCATATGCTTCCTTAAAGAGTAAACATAATAAAATCGTAAACTTCCTAAAAATAACTTAATTGCATTAAATTAATGCATAAATATCATTTATGCACTAAAATAGAGCATAATTTGTCCATATTATGTGCATTAATACTTAAAACTACTGGCATGTAAATTGCTTTATTAATAATGCAAATTCAAAAATTATATTAGGAGAAATAATGGCAGAATATAAAACTTATGAATACATATGGCTTGATGGTAATAAGCCTGAGTCTTCAATGCGAAGTAAGGTTAAAGCTACTGATGCTGATACACCACCAGATTGGTCTTTTGATGGTTCATCTACAGGTCAAGCCGAGGGTGGAAGTTCAGATTGCTTACTAATTCCAGTTCAAACTTATACAAACCCTCATGGTCATGATTTGGTAATGACACAAGTTCAAGCAGCAGACCACTCTGTACACCCAACTAATTTCAGAGCTGCGGCAGAAGCTGTCGTTAGTGATGAGTGGTGGTTTGGTTTTGAGCAAGAATTCTTTTTTACAGATCCTGAAACGGGCGATCCTCTTGGATGGGAAAATGGAGAACCTGGACCTCAAGGACCATACTATTGTGCGGTAGGTGCTGGTAATGTTGTTGGAAGAGAGATTTCAGATGCTCACCTCCAAGCTTGTCTAGATTTGGGAATAACGTTAACTGGAACAAATGCTGAAGTTGCATTGGGTCAATGGGAATACCAGTGTTTAGGAAAAGGAATCAAAGCAGCTGATGATCTTTGGGTTTCAAGGTATCTTCTTTATAAAATTGCAGAAGAGTTTGGTGTTGGTGTAAATATTCACCCCAAACCAAAAACTGGAGACTGGAATGGTTCAGGCATGCATACTAATTTCTCAAACGAGGCTATGAGAAGTAGTGGTACTGAGGAATTATTCTCTTCAATGTGTGAAAAACTTGGAGAAGTCCATGAAGAAGGTATATCTTTATATGGTTCTGATAATGATATGAGGCTTACAGGACTTCATGAAACTCAAAGCATTGATCAGTTCTCTTATGGTGTGAGTGATAGAGGTGCTAGTATAAGGATTCCTGTCTACACCGTAGAACATAACTGGAATGGTTATTTAGAGGATAGAAGACCTGCTTCTAATGCCGATCCTTATAAAATCTTGGCACACATTGTGGGAACATTAACAAAATAGTCCCCCCTTTCAATCCGACTCCTTGCAAAAGGAGTCGGTTTTTTTAATGACAAATCCTGAAAAATTTAACGAACTTCTATTAAATCAAATCGCTTCAGAAATTGTTGTATTAGATAATAAATATAAAATTCTCTGGCTAAATGATTCAGCTATATCAAATGGCTGGATGTATTCATCTGAAGATTCAGATATTAAAAACCAATTCAATCCAGAAACTAATAATGAGCTATTAGAACTTCTTCGGGATTGCGTCAATTCAGAGAGCACAATTACTAAAAGAAACTTTAAATTAGTAAAGCCTAACGAAAAACATAGAATCGTGGATCTAACAGTAAGCTGGTCTAACACTGATAATATTTTAATTATTGAAATTCTATGCGTAGACAATCTAAATAAAATTATTGATTCTTCAAAAATATTTTCCACTCAGAAAATTGCTGCAAATTTAGCAAGAACCTTGGCTCATGAAGTTAAGAATCCACTTTCAGGAATAAAAGGTAGTGCTCAGATATTGTTATCAAAAGTTAACGATGATTTTTCTAAAAAATTCTTAGACATTATTGTTAATGAGACTGAGAGATTAAATTCTATAGTAACAAAAATACTCACCCCTCCAAAAAAACCAAAATTAGAGGCATTTAACATCCATTCTGCTCTTGAGAAAGTATTTGCTTTATCACAAGCAGATGAATATAAAAATCTAATAATAAATCGAGATTATGATCCAAGCATTCCAGAGATTTATGGAGATGAAGATCTTTTTATTCAGGCTATCTTAAATATTTTTAAAAATGCACAGCAAGCACTTTCATCTACAAAAGAGCCAACAATAATTATAAAATCTAGAGTGACATATGGTCAGCCCATAAATGGAGTTATGCACTCAACTTTATGCGAGGTAAGTATCATTGATAATGGTCCTGGTATCCCGCAGGATATGCAAGAACAAGTATTTTTTCCTATGGTTTCTTCAAAAGAAGATGGCTCTGGATTGGGTTTGTCGATATCGCAGGATATCATCAGAATTCACGGTGGCGCTATTTCATTTAATACTGCATCAAAAGGTACGACCTTTTCAATATTAATCCCAATCAATTTTGAATCAAAAAATGAGGGTATTAAAAGTGCATAAAGTTTGGGTTGCAGATGATGATGATGCTATTAGAGTTATTCTTGAAGAAAGTCTTTCTTCATCAGGCTTTGATGTAAAAACTTTCTCTTCCGGTGATGCTATTGTAAATGAATTGATAAATGATTCTCCTGATCTGATTCTTACTGACGTCAAAATGCCTGGCATGCTTGGATACGATTTGCTAAAACACATTAATGATAATCATGAAAATATTCCAGTGATAATTATGACAGCTTTTACAGATATGCAAGCTGCTGTAGACTCTTATGGTGGTGGTGCTTTTGAATACATACCCAAGCCATTTGATTTGGGTGAGGCTACTCAAATAATAAATAGAGCCCTTGAAGATAAACCCAAAACTAAAGGCTTAAAGACTAAATCTAAAACAGATATCATAGGAGAATCTCCTTCAATGCAAACTGTTTTTAGGGCTATTGGAAAGCTTTCTACAACAACAGCAACCGTACTAGTTCAAGGCGAATCGGGAACTGGTAAAGAACTTATTGCAAAATCACTTCATAAAAATAGTCCCAGACATGATATGCCGTTCATTGCCTTAAATATGGCAGATATTCCAAAAGAGCTAGTAGAATCTGAGCTTTTTGGTCATGAAAAAGGAGCCTTTACCGGAGCTGTTGATCAAAGAATTGGGAGATTTGAACAAGCTAACGGGGGTACCCTTTTCCTAGATGAGATAGGTGATATGCCACTAGACTCTCAAACAAGACTATTAAGAGTATTGTCTAATAAAGAATTTTATAGAGTCGGTGGTGATAAACCGATTAAGGTTGATGTGAGAATCATTGCGGCAACTCATCAGAATCTTAATAACCTGGTTTCACAAAAATCTTTTAGGGAAGATTTATTTTATAGATTAAATGTTATCAAGGTTAATGTCCCGCCATTAAGAGAGCGAAAGGAAGATATTGATGTATTAACTAAATATTTTCTAAAAAATCATTCTGATTCACTTGGAGAAGAGCTTAGAGTCTTATCTAAAGAAGTAATGAATGTGATAACTAAATATGACTGGCCAGGCAATGTCAGGCAACTTGAAAATATATGTTACTGGTTAGCATTAATGACACCAACACAGAATGTAAAAGTTGAAGATTTACCAGAAGAAATTAAAGACAATCAAATGATAGAAGCACCAAGCTCATCTTGGGAAGATGGTTTTAATAGTTGGGTTAAAAATGTAGCCACATCCATCGATAAGGATTTACTTAATATTGTTAACTCAAAAGTTGAAAAAATTATAATAAAGAATGCTTTAGAAAAAGCTAATGGTAAAAAGAATGAAGCAGCAATTTTATTAGGTCTTGGAAGGAATACTCTAGCAAAGAAAATTAAAGAATTGGGAATTTAAATTAAAGGAAGGTTATCAAGCTTCCATGCGCCAATACCGCCAGATAATATAGCTGTATTTTTGTAACCTGATTTATTTAAGATCTCTCCAGCATTTGCGGACTGGCTTCCTGAATCACATATTAAAACTATAGACTTGCCCTCTTGTTCTTTTATCTCGTGCATTCTGTCTTCTAAATCAGCATAAGAAATATTAGTAGAGCTAGTAATATGTCCATCATTGAATTCATTTGAAGATCTTAAATCAATTAATTGAGCTGCATTTTGATTTGTTATATTCACTAAATCCTGTGGGGTTATTCTTTTTCCGCCTTTGGTTGCATTTGATCTTATTAATAAAATGACTACCACCAAAAGTGGTACAGAATAAAAGTAGTGTTCGATTAGAAATAAAATAAACTTATCCATAAGCGTATTATCTATTAAAATAAACTAAAAGTATTATAAATCCTAAAATGAAAACAAGAAATCTTATATTGGTAAGGCACGGTCAAAGCGAATGGAATGAACAAAATTTATTCACGGGATGGAGAGATCCGGGACTTACAAAACTTGGGATACAAGAGGCAAAAAAAGCTGGCTCATTAATATCAGATAAAGGCATTCGATTTGATGAAATGTTTACTTCAATGCTTATTAGGGCTCAGAATACAGGTGCAATAATCTTAGACTCTATTGGTCAACAAGATATTCCAATTACCAGAAACCAGTCTTTAAATGAGAGAAATTATGGAAGCTTGGCCGGTCTTAATAAAGATGATGCAAGGAAAAAATGGGGAAAAGAGCAGGTTCATATTTGGAGAAGGTCTTTTGATATTCCTCCCCCCGAAGGTGAAAGCCTTAAGGATACAGCTGAACGAGTATTACCATATTTTAAAGCTCATATAATGCCCAAAGTTATGCAAGGCTCCAGTATTCTTGTTGCTGCCCATGGTAATTCACTGAGGGCTCTAATCATGGAACTAGATTCAATATCTTCTGAAGATATAGTGAAGCTAGAAATTCCGACTGGAGCTCCAATTCAATACGAGTTCAACTCAAGTGGTGAGGTTATTAATAAAACCAAGCTTTATGAAGAATGATATAAAGGAAGCAGATACTTTATTTTCAAAAAAAATTATTAATTGGTATGAGAACAGTGGCAGAGATGATCTTCCCTGGAGGAAAAATATAACTGCCTACAGAGTTTGGATTTCTGAAATCATGCTTCAGCAGACTCAAGTAAAAACTGTTGTTCCTTTTTATAGAAAATTTATAAAAAAATACCCAAACCTTAAATCTTTATCAGGAGCAACTGAGGAAGATATTTTAGCATTATGGACAGGTCTTGGATTTTACCGCAGGGCAAAAAATATTTTTAAAACAAAAGAAATACTTAAGGAGAATTTTAAAAATAGATTTCCAAAAAAGTTTAAAGATATAGTTTCATTGCCAGGCATTGGAAACTCTACAGCCGGTGCAATAATGTCTATTGCTTACAAAAGCCCGCATCCCATTCTTGATGCAAATGTTAAAAGAACTATTTCTAGATTCGAATCAATTAAGAACGATTCAACTTCTAAAGCAGATAAAATTCTATGGGAATACTCATTAATACATACCCCTAAAAAAAACATATTTGAATACACACAGGGCATTATGGATATGGGAGCAACGGTTTGCACTCCCTTGTCGCCCTCATGTGATAGTTGCCCATTAAATAAACTATGTAAAAGTGCTTTTAACATCCCAAAAGGTGGAACCAAGCAAAAGAAAGTTAATCCTACAAAGGAAATTAATTTTGTTTTGGCTGTTAATAAAAAATCATTATTGCTCTTCAAAAAACTAGAAAAAACATTTTGGGAAAGCCTTTGGTTACCATATGAATTGGATGAAGACAATAAACTTCCATGGTCTCATTCTTTTATTAAATCTAAAGAGTCTAATTATAAACACAAACTTTCCCATCTTAATTTAGATCTAAATGTAAAAATTTTATATTACGATAAGAAATTTAAAATTAAATCTAATAAAAAATATAAATGGATTCATATATCTGAAATTGATAAATTTGGTTTACCAAAGCCAATTAAGTCTATAATTGATGAGATATGAACCATAAAGTTTTTTGTAAAAAATACCAAAAAGAAATGCCAGGCCTTTCAATGCCACCAATCCCGGGACCTAAAGGAAAAGAGCTTCAAAATAGCATCTCTCAAGAAGCCTGGGATAAATGGAAATCACACCAGACTACACTAATAAATGAAAAGCATCTAGATATGTCTAATACAGATAATAGGAAATGGTTATTAGAGCAAATGGATAAATTTTTTAATAACGAAGACTATGAAAAAGCTTCAGGATTTAAAGCATTAGATTGATTAAAATGCTGAAATTTTTTTTATGTTTCTAGTCTAATTTAAGCGAAAATTCTATTCGATTTCTTAGCAAAAATATCAGCTAATAATTTCATTTACAAAATAAATAAAATAGCGTTTAATTTAAAAACTTTCATATTTTCTAGGGAGCTTTATATATGGCAGAAAATACAAATTCAAAATTTCCAACAGAGGCTGAGGTTGTTATTGTTGGTGTTGGTGGTATTGTTGGATCCATGCTTGCATATTGGCTGGCAGACCTTGGTCAAAAAAATATAGTTGGGTTAGAAAAATCTAGCGTAATCCCATCAGATATTGCATCAACTGCACATGCTTCAGATTTTGTCTACAACACAACTCATGACAAATTAGGCTGTTGGACAACTGAATTTAGCAGAAAATTTTATGAAGATAATGGTTTCTTCCTTAAAAAAGGTGGTCTTGAGATCTGTAGAAAAAATGATGATGCTCGCTGGGAAGAATTAAAAAGAAAAGTCTCATCGGGTAAAGCTTTCGGAACGAATGTTAGATTAATTTCTGCAGCTGAAGCAAAAGAAAAATTTCCTCTTTTAGAAGAAGATTCTATAAGGGGTGCCATGTGGGACCCGGATGCAGGTCTGGTCACACCTCGATCACAAGACGTAGTTAGTTTTGCTGTAGAAACTGCAAAAGATAAAGGTGCTCTCAAAACATTTACTGATACACCTGCACTTGATTTTGAAATTGAAGATGGGAAGGTTGTTGGAGTAAAAACTGACAAAGGGATTATAAAAACTGATAAAGTCGTCATTGCCTCAGGAATCTGGGGGCCATTAATGGGTAAAAAGGCTGGAGTACCAGTTCCACTTATGCCATTAGAACATCCTCTACTATTTTTTGGACCTCTCCCCGAAGCACAAGATGCTAAAGATTTTTTAGTATATCCATTGCTCAGAGATCAAGGAAACTCCGCCTATGTTCGAGATACTGGTAGGCTTCATGGAGGAATGCTCGAATGGGGATTTTATGAGGATAAAAATCCAAGACTAGTAGATCCAGAAGATATTGGCAATCCAGAAAAAACAATGGGTTCAGATTCAATGAGATATCTTGATCTTGAAGAAGTTGCAGAACCTCTGGAAAAAGCATTTGAAACTACGCCTATACTTAATGAGCTTGGCTGGGATGAAAAGAGTTCTTTTAATGGACTATTATCTGTAACTCCAGATGCTGGATCTTTAATTGGAGAAAGTCCTGAGGTAAGGGGTTTTTGGTTATGTGAAGCTGTATGGGTTAAAGATGGTCCAGGCTGTGCAAGACTGTGTGCAGAATCTATGATCAATGGAAAAACCCAAGTTGATATGCACTCTTTTGATATATCAAGATTTTACCCTGAACAAAAAGAAAGAGACTTCGTTAAATCGAGAGCTTTTGAAAATTCACAAACTATATACACCCCCGCCGTTCATCCAAGAGAACCATATATTTCTCAAAGAGAAAAATTTGTTAGTCCTTTCTATGAAAGGGAGAAAGAGCTTGGAGGGTATTTTGATAATGAGGTTGCTTGCTGGGA
>CESF01002443.1_pt1 | contig 11156 bp, 10 predicted proteins | sample 356331 | NCBI WGS metagenome assembly CESF01 (sample SAMEA2621779, study PRJEB7988) | marine metagenome | biome: marine biome (ENVO:00000447); feature: surface water layer (ENVO:00002042); material: "saline water (ENVO:00002010), including plankton (ENVO:xxxxxxxx)" | depth 5 m
AAGGTCGTCGAGTGCCAACTTATGTCCGGGTTCTGCACTTCGGCCACAGGGCAAGCGTGCGGGTGACCGAACCACTCGCCCGTCCCTCGCGACGGTGGTATCGTTGCCCCGCTCAGGAGCGGATTGCTTTAGTCGCTTCCCTCTAACACCCCCTTACTTATGGCCGCTGCTGCTCCCGCCTCCGCCGGTACCAAGGGCGTTGTCCGCCAGGTGATTGGCCCGGTTCTGGACGTGGAATTTCCCGCCGGCAAGCTGCCCAAAATTCTCAACGCTCTCCGCATTGAAGGCACCAACACCGCCGGGCAGGCGGTCGCCCTCACCGCTGAAGTTCAACAGCTGTTGGGCGATCACCGAGTTCGCGCCGTCGCAATGAGTGCCACTGACGGCCTTGTCCGTGGCATGCAAGCCCTCGACACCGGTGCGCCGATCTCAGTGCCCGTTGGCGAAGGAACTCTTGGTCGCATCTTCAATGTGCTCGGCGAGCCTGTCGATGAACAGGGACCCGTCAAATCCGATGCGACAGCCCCGATCCACCGTTCAGCACCCAAGCTGACTGAATTGGAAACAAAGCCGAAAGTCTTTGAGACCGGCATCAAAGTGATCGACCTCCTGGCTCCCTATCGCCAAGGCGGGAAAGTCGGTCTGTTCGGTGGTGCCGGTGTTGGCAAGACCGTGCTGATCCAGGAGTTGATCAACAACATCGCTAAGGAACACGGCGGAGTTTCCGTGTTCGGTGGTGTGGGCGAACGCACCCGTGAGGGCAACGACCTCTACGAGGAATTCAAAGATTCAGGCGTGATCAACGCTGATGACCTCTCTAAGTCAAAGGTGGCTCTCTGCTACGGCCAGATGAACGAGCCCCCCGGTGCTCGCATGCGGGTTGGCCTCTCAGCACTCACGATGGCCGAGCACTTTCGTGACGTGAACAAGCAGGACGTGCTGCTGTTCATCGACAACATTTTCCGTTTCGTTCAGGCAGGCTCAGAGGTGTCCGCGCTTCTCGGACGTATGCCATCAGCTGTGGGTTACCAGCCGACCCTCGGAACTGATGTGGGTGAACTTCAAGAGCGGATCACCTCCACTCTCGAAGGATCCATCACTTCGATTCAGGCTGTCTATGTCCCTGCTGATGACCTGACTGACCCGGCTCCCGCGACGACCTTTGCTCACCTCGATGCCACGACGGTGCTTAACCGAGGACTCGCATCCAAGGGAATTTACCCAGCAGTAGATCCTCTCGACTCCACCAGCACCATGCTTCAGCCGGCTGTTGTGGGTGACGAGCACTACCGCACAGCTCGCACTGTTCAGTCCACACTTCAGCGTTACAAGGAACTTCAAGACATCATCGCGATTCTCGGTCTCGACGAACTCTCCGAAGACGATCGTCGCACCGTTGACCGTGCCCGCAAGATCGAGAAGTTCCTCTCTCAGCCTTTCTTCGTGGCTGAGATCTTCACCGGCATGTCTGGCAAATACGTGAAGCTTGAAGAAACCATCAGTGGTTTCAACCAGATTCTTGCTGGAGAACTGGATCACCTCCCCGAACAGGCCTTCTACCTCGTTGGCAACATCGACGAAGTCAAGGCAAAGGCCGCGAAGATGGCCGAAGAAGCCAAGTGATGGCATCAGGGGCATGACATTCATGCTCCTGTCCCTTTGACTTTGCTCCCACGCTTTTAACCCAAACACTCCATATCCATGTCTCTTACCCTCCGCGTGCTGGCACCAGACCAGAGCGTGTTCGATGGCTCTGCTGATGAGGTGATCCTCCCGAGCACTACTGGACAGCTGGGCATTCTTCCCGGCCACGTTTCACTTCTGGCAGCACTCGATGTCGGAGTCTTGCGCGTCCGCGCGGATGGAGACTGGAAATCCATCGCATTGATGGGTGGGTTCGCCGAAGTGGAGGCCGATGACGTCACCGTATTGGTGAACTCCGCTGAGCTGGGAAGCTCCATTGATGGCAGTTCTGCTGAAAGCGAACTACAGGCTGCACGCAACGCCGTCAGCAAAATGGAAGGCCAGCCAACCTCACCAGAAAAAGTGAAAGCCCAACAGAACCTGAACAGAGCAAGAGCTCGTGCCCAGGCAGCCATCAATCAAGACTGATTGTCAACGCACCGAAGAAAGCTTCACTGCCTACGGCAGGATCAAACCGAGAAAACCAAACTTTTGATCTCTAGGATCCCTCTGATGATGTAATTCATATCTATGACGAACCAGATCAATCCAGTTCAAATTAACCATCGACTGAATCACAGCCTGAAGCTTCACACCTGCTGATTGACCCTTATTCCATTCAGGAATGCAGCCGGATCGAGAGCGATATTCTCTGGAGATCTAACTTCGAAATGCAGGTGAGGCCCTGTACTACGACCTGTATTACCCATCCGGGCGATCAGATCACCCCGACTAACATTGTCACCAACTTGAACAAGAATTTCATTGCAATGCGCATAACGCGTCTTGTACCCATCAGGGTGCTGAATTTCAATCATCAATCCATAAGCACCGAGGTAATCTGCGAACACCACCTCTCCACGCCGTGAGGCCTTAATCGCTGTTCCAAGGTGATTAGCAATATCAATGCCCGAATGATGCCGCGACCAACGTGGCCCAAAACCCGAAGTAAAAACGCCTGAAGTAGGCAGAGAATAGGCCTTCAGGGACAACTCATTGAGATAATCAGCGAACGATGCAAACGAACAGAGTTGAGCACGAGAAACGGATGCCTCATTAGAGCTCTCGATAGACCATGCAGCTGTTGGGAGCGAAACAGAATCAATCTCAGCAACAGCAGACGCCTGCAAACAATGCTGATCGAACAATGTGATTATGGATTGCTTGTTGGACAATGACTGGAAAGCCTGAAAAACATTGTTTTGACGCTGTCCAAGAAGGCTTCGCGTCTCAGATTTCTGAGTTTTGAACGGATCAAGGCCATTCAAAATATCTGGAGTCGATGTGGTTGCAACCGTCGCAGAAGAGAGTCCAAGAACAAACAGAGGCGCGAAAGAAATCAATCCATTAAAAATAATCCGTGAGATTGTAACAGATTATTGCGAACCTCAAGCGATCAAAATGCCTGAACTTGGCAATCAACCTCTGTCTCGAAGCATCAAGCAATCTTCGTGATGAATGAACGCATCAAGACCCACTCATCCAGACCCATCGTCAACCACCACCTTGCTCAAAGCTGCCAGAAAAGGAGGCACTGCACAGGAGCACACAACGAATCCAAACCTGCGTCGAGCAGACATTCAGAGCAGGCCAATCATCGAGGCAAAAACTTCGAGAATTCCTCCTAGACGCGATTTCTAGACATAAAAAAGCAGGCAATGAGTCGCCTGCAAAGATCAACAAAATGCTGATTGATTCGTATCAAGCGGTACCGCAGAAAGTCACGTCGGGGAATTTGAGCTTGGCATCGTCCAAGCTCTTGCCCTTGCCCTCTTCCTGCCAGTAATTGATCACTTCAGTGGCTTTGTTCAACACCTCAACACGTTCGTTATCCGTAATCCAGGACTTACCTTCGAGCTCACCTTTGAGAGTCTCCCAAGCATCCTCACGAGGCCAGAAGAAGTAAGCCGTTAAAGGGCTAGGACCACCACCAACAATCTGATCAACGGCAAGCGCCACGTTGTCGGGCAACCAGAGAATCTTCAGGAGGAAGCGTCCTTCATCGGCTTTCGGTGTGTATCCAGAAGGCACACCGTCGGCATCAATCGTGGCTGATGCCAGTGCAGCACTACCACCACGCATCACCGGACGCCCTTCCTTCGGATCCTGCTGCTGCTCGGCTTCTGCGCTCTTAGGAGTCTCCGTGCTCTGAGAAGCCTGATCAGCGGCTGCTGCCTCGGTGGCGACCTCTTGGTCGACGGCAGCGCCTTCGGGAACCGTCATGGTGTCAGCGCTCAAGAATCAATGACAAAGAACTAACCTACCAGCCTCCAAAACCATTCCTCCTGAACCGGCACCCATCCACCAGCCAGCTTCTGTTGTTCGACATCGACGGAGTGATCCGTGATGTGTCAGGCAGTTATCGCAGAGCTCTCCAGGCAACCGTGGAGCACTACAGCGGTTGGCGACCGACGCCATCCCGCATCGACGCCCTCAAAGGCGAAGGACGCTGGAACAACGATTGGGACGCAAGTCTCGAGCTGCTGCGCCGGCATGGCACAGCCCTGCCGGTCAAGCAACACCTGATCGAGGTCTTCAGCACTTTTTATTTCGGCGGTGATCCCGAAGGTGATCCAGGTGCATGGACTGGGTACATCAGTGATGAACCCTTGCTCGTGCAACGGGACTTTTTTACGGCGCTGGATCAGAACGGTTGGCGTTGGGGGTTTGTGAGTGGCGCGGAACCTCCATCCGCACGGTTCGTGCTCCAACAGCGACTGGGGCTGGTCAATCCCCCTCTGATCGCCATGGGCGATGCCCCTGACAAGCCTGACCCCACAGGTCTTGTGCAACTCAGCGACAGCCTTTTGCACCATCGCAGTGGAGGTGTCGTCGCCTACCTGGGTGACACGGTTGCCGATATCCAGACTGTTCTCAACGCCAAGACCCAACGCCCCGATCGACAGTGGATCAGTCTCGCGGTGTCGCCACCGCATCTTCTGCCCGGCAGCAAGGAGCGAAGCGCCTATGAGCAGCAGCTGAGTGCAGCCGGTGCCGATCTAATCCTGTCCAGTACTGAAGCTGCCATCCAATGGTCGATAGGCAGCCAAGGGTCTAAGAGTCAGGGCCACTCAACAACCGTTCACTAACGAGGCTGAATCGCTTAACGCTCCATGTCTGCCACGGCTTTGAGAGCTCCGGCAGTAAGCACCTCGTGACCGCAAGAGACCTCTGCAAGGTCCCTAACCGCAACATCGTCCTCAATGCGGATACCGATGCCCTTCCAGCGCTCATCAATCGCAGGCTGTCCATCGGGAACCGCAAGACGGTCACTGACGTAAAGACCAGGTTCCACCGTCAGCACAATGCCGGGCTCCAGCTCCACATGATGCTCGCCAAGCCGATAAGCACCCACGTCATGAACATCCAAACCCAGCCAGTGACCGGTTCGGTGCATATACAAATGGCGATAGCTGCCCTGCTCAATCAGACCATCCACATCTCCTCTTAGAAGGCCCAGATCCACAAGACCCTCCACCAGAACGTGAACAGCCGTGTCATGAACGTCCTCGGCGGTATGACCAGGCTTGACTCGGCCAATCGCCGCTTCCTGTGCCGCCAGCACCAGAGAATAAAGCTCCCGCTGCTCCCCACTGAAACGACCGTTCACCGGGAACGTCCGCGTGATATCTCCGTTGTAGTAATCACGAAGTGAGCAACCAGCGTCGATCAGCAGCAGGTCTCCGTCTTGAAGCACGGCGCTGTTGTCGATGTAATGCAGCACACAGGCATTGTCTCCGCCGGCAACGATCGAGCCATAAGCGGCTCCACGGGCTCCTAATTCGAGGAAATGCTGCTCGATCAAAGCCTGAATCTGTCGCTCGCTCATCCCAGGGCGCACCGCAGCCCTGGCCAGCTCATGGGCCGAGGCTGAGATCCGCCCGGCTTCACGGAGACGTTCCAGTTCAGCGGGGTGCTTCCGCAGGCGCATTCGATGCAGCAGCGGACAGGGCGCAAGCAGCGCCAGTGCAGCACTGCCGGTGCGCGATGCCCGGTCCAGTTGCGCACCCCAAGAACGCAACACCAAAGGTTCAATTAATGGATGACTGCCAACGCGAAAAGCGATGCCCTCCGCACCATCCAGATACCTCGGCAGCAGAGCATCGAGCTCCACGCGGGGGTGGGAGAGATCGGCACCGAAACGCTCCACCGCACCCTCACAACCCCAGCGGCGACCGGTCCAAACCTCAGCAGCTGGCTCGCGGGGATTTACAAAGAGCACAAACCGCTCACCCTCAGGCCGATGTGGCAAAAACAGGGCAACGGCGTCGGGCTCATCAAACCCGGTCAGGTACCAGAAATCACTGTTTTGGCGGAAGGGCCACTCCGTATCCGCGTGGTGCGTCACCAAAGTTGCCGCTGGGATCACTGCAGCGGCCCCGCCCAGTTCAGCCATGAACCGCTCGCGGCGATCCGCAAACAGCTGAGCATCAAAAACAGGGGCGAGATCAGCCACGGCAGAGACAGAGCACCGGAGAAACGTCAGGATGGCAGTCAAAGCGCCCGCGCATGACCTCCGACCTGCTGATCCTTCTTTTGTTGGTGGTGGTGGTGCTGACCGGATCCGCCCTCTGTTCCGGAGTGGAAGCCGCGCTGCTCACCGTGAATCCGGTGCGAGTGCATGAACTTGCCGCTCGGCCGAAACCTGTTGCTGGAGCTCGCAGGCTCGCCCAACTGCGGCTGCGCCTGGGCCGAACTCTCTCGGTGCTGGCAATTACCAATAACGGCTTCAACATCTTCGGAAGCCTGATGCTGGGTGGCTACGCCTCCTGGGTGTTCACAGAACAAATGGACGCGGGGAATGGAGCGTTGGCCCTGTTCTCCGTCAGCCTCACAGTTCTGGTGATCCTGCTCGGGGAGATCCTGCCCAAGGCGATCGGCAGCCGCCTGGCATTGCCTGTCTCCCTGGCGAGCGCTCCGGTTCTGCACTGGCTCGGCGTGATCATGCGACCGCTGGTGCTGCTGCTGGAGAGACTGCTTCCTGCGATCACAGAGGAGAGTGAGATCAGCACCGATGAGGAAGAGATCCGGTCGCTGGCCAAACTCGGATCTCAGAAAGGTCAGATCGAGGCTGATGAAGCCGCCATGATCTCCAAGGTTTTCCTGCTCAACGACCTCACCGCACGTGATTTGATGACCCCGCGGGTGGCGGCTCCAACACTGGATGGGGCCTGCAACATCGAAAAGTTGCGTGTCGAACTGCTCGACAACGAAGCGCAGTGGTGGGTGGTCCTGGGGGATGCAGTCGACAAAGTGCTCGGCGTCGCTAACCGTGACCGTCTGCTGAGCGCCCTGGTGCGCAACAAAGGACACCTCACGCCAGCCGATCTCAGTGAACCGGCTGAGTTTGTTCCCGAAATGATCCGAGCCGACCGCCTGCTCACCGGCTTCCACCGCGACAAAAGCGGTGTGAGAGTCGTGGTGGATGAATTCGGTGGCTTTGTTGGTGTGATTGGCCCGGAAGCTGTTCTGGCCGTGCTGGCCGGCTGGTGGAGGAAGACCTCAGGAGAGGCAGCGCCATGAGTGCCATGAACGAGCGCTGTCGAGATCTGCTGCAAGGTTGGAGAGACAAGCTGGAACTGAATCAAAGAGAACAGAGACTTCTGTTCGGTGCACTGCAGCTTCTGGATTGCCAGCTGGATCGCCTAGAGCAAAACAGGCTTCGAATCTCGGTGTTCGGCCGGGTCGGCGTCGGCAAGTCCAGCCTGGTGAATGCTCTGATTGGCCAGCAGCTGATGGCCACTGATGTGGCCCACGGCTGCACACGTCAGCAACGGGCCGTGGCCTGGCCAAGACCTGTTCCAGGACTGCAGACAGTGGAACTGGTGGACACCCCTGGCATCGACGAGGTGGACGGTCCCGCTCGGGCACGACTCGCGGCCAGGGTTGCCCTGCATACCGATCTAGTGCTTCTTGTGCTGGATGCAGACATCACGCGAGTGGAACTGGAGGCCCTGGAGACACTGCAAACCATGGGCAAGCCGGTGCTGACGGTGCTGAACCGCAGCGACTGCTGGCCAGAGGATCAACTGCCGGATCTGCTGCGCAGCATCCACAGCCGACTCCCCGCAGGACTGCCGGCTCCAATCGCGGTTTCAGCCGCACCGCGCCGAGCTGTTCAACTCAGCGATGGTCGAATCCGCAGCCGCGAACAACCGGCCGATGTGGAAGTACTAGCGATCGGGCTCAGTCGTCTGTTGGAACAACACGGCCAAAGCCTGCTGTTGCTCAACAGCCTTAGGCAGGCCACACGAATTCAGCAGCAGTTGGAGACGGGGAGATTGCAGCGTCGCCGGAAGGAAGCCCAGGGGCTGATCGGGCGCTATGCCGCACTCAAGGCCACCGGCGTCGCTGCCAACCCGCTGCTGCTTTTGGATCTAGCTGGGGGGTTCGCCTGTGATGCGGCCCTTGTGCGTCAGCTTTGCTCCCTGTATGGCCTTCCTCTTGGGGGACCAGCGGCCCGCAAATTGATCCGCCAGCTGACTGGACAAAACGCACTGCTGGGTGGAGCACAGCTTGGACTCCAAGTGGTTTTGGGCTCGTTGCGCCAGCTGCTGCTGCTGGCCGCACCCTTCAGCGCTGGCCTGACACTGGCCCCTGCCGCACCAGTGGCCCTGGCCCAGGCGGCACTCGCCGTTCATACAACGCGCCGCACCGGTCGAATGACGGCACGCTGGCTTCTGGAGGAACGGGGGCGGGGTCGCCGACTTCAGCCAGGGCCAGCCACTCTGATGCGGCGGCTCGCGCAATCGGATCACGGCATTGTTGAGCTGATGCAGGAGTGGCCGCAGCCGCAGACACGTCCACCGCTGCCCTCGTTGTTGCCCTGACCATGGCGAAAACAACCAGGGCTGAGATCGCACTGCTCGGGACCAGTGCCGACCCTCCGACCGTGGGGCATCAGGCGCTGCTGGAAGCGCTTCTAACCCAGTTTGACCGAGTTGCTACATGGGCTAGTGACAACCCGATGAAACGCCACGACGCAGAGCTTGAGCAGCGTTGTGACCTGCTGAAAACCCTCGTCGAATTCATCGCCAACCCCAGGCTGCAACTGGTCCAGGATCTGAGCAGCCCCTTTGCGGTCAACACACTGGAGCGGGCCATCGAACGTTGGCCTGACCATTGCCTTTGTTTTGTTGTGGGAAGCGATCTCGCCCAGCAGATCCCAGCCTGGAAAGAATCCAAGCGGTTGATGCAGCAATGCAATCTCGGCATCGTGCCCCGTGAAGGATGGCCCCTGGAACCGTGCACTCTGGAGACCCTTCGCCAGCTGGGAGCCTCTGCGCGGGTGCTGCCTCTAGGCATTCCCGCTGCTGCCAGTTCACAGGTGAAACAGAAGCAGAAACGTCAGCAGGTACCTGAATGCCTCTGGCCGCTACTGCTGAAGCACAATCTTTATGGATTTCATGCCCCCAACGCCTGAGTGCCGATGCGTGTTGCCCTGGCCCAGATCAATCCTGTTGTGGGCGACCTGCTGGGCAATGCCTCCCGCATTCTGAACGCCCTCGACAGCCTGATTGAAACCACCGGTTCCCAACCGGACCTATTAGTAACGCCCGAACTATCGCTCTGGGGTTACCCGCCAAGAGATCTGCTGTTCAGCCCCACGCACCTTCAACGGCAACGGGAGGCCCTCAACACTCTCAGCAATGGCCTAGCGGCCCGTCAGCTGGAGATCGCGCTTCTGGTTGGAGTCGCTGATCCAGCAGATGATGGCTTGCATCCTGCGCTGTTCAATGCCGTCACCCTCGTTCAAGTCGATGGCGATCGCGTTGTGGCCCGCAAGCAACTGCTGCCCAGTTACGACGTCTTTGATGAAACGCGTTATTTCAGGCCGAGTCTTGGAGCAGGTCTGATCACCCTGAGCAGTGGAGGCCGCGACTGGCGACTGGGGATCAGCATCTGCGAAGACCTGTGGGTGGACCGAGAGCTTCATGGTCGTCGTCTGGTGGGACCAGACCCTGTGGCCGATCTGATCCCCGCGCAGATCGATGCACTCATCAACTGCTCAGCCTCCCCCTTTGGCCGCCGAAAAGCTGAACTACGGCGGCAGCTGGCCGCACGTGCAGCGCAGCGCCTTGGCTGCCCTGTGGTTTACGTCAACCAGGTGGGAGGCAATGACGAACTGGTGTTCGACGGCGCCAGCTTCGTGATAGGCAACAGCTGCGAGAGACCGCTTCTGCAGCTTCCGGACTGCCGTGAAGCGATACAGATTTGGAATGCCGCAGACAGCGTCCCGCCGGCGAGCCACGGATCGGCCACAACTAAGGGGATCCAGATCGAGCCTCAGGAGATGGAAGCGCTGTTCCGCACTCTGGTGACTGGAGTGAAGGACTATGCCGGCAAATGTGGCTTCAAGAGAGTCCTGCTGGGTCTGAGCGGAGGGATCGACTCTGCGCTAGTGGCGGTGATCGCGGCCGCGGCCCTTGGATCCCATCAGGTGCAAACCCTGCTGATGCCGTCGCCGTGGAGTTCGGAAGGATCACTCAGGGATGCTCTCAACCTTGCAGAGCGACTGGGAATAACCCACACCATCGTTCCGATCGAAAACTTGATGGATAGTTTCCAGGCAACACTGACCCCGGCCCTCGAGAGCGTTCCCTCAGGAGTAACAGCCGAAAATCTGCAATCGCGCATCCGCGGCACTCTGCTGATGGCCATGGCCAATCAGCACGGACAGCTTCTGCTCACCACGGGTAATAAATCGGAGCTCGCGGTGGGCTACTGCACCCTCTACGGCGATATGAACGGCGGCCTGGCCGTGATCGGCGATCTCTACAAATCAACCGTATTTGCCTTGTGCCAGTGGATCGACAGCAGCGAGGCACGCTTGTGCCGCAAAGAACTAGCCCTCCCGGCCGAGGGAGAGCTGATCGGCAGGGCAATCCTCGAAAAACCTCCGAGTGCCGAACTACGTCCTGATCAGAAAGACAGTGACTCACTCCCGGATTACAGCCGGCTTGACCCACTGCTGATCGACATGATCGAACACCGCCTAAGTGGGGAGCAGCTAACGGCTGCTGGCCACGATCCTGCGGAGGTGCAACGGATCGAACGCCTGTTCCGGAGGGCTGAGTTCAAGCGCAGACAGGCAGCGCCGTTGTTGAAGGTGAGTGCCCAAGCGTTCGGCAGTGGCTGGCGGCTGCCGATCGCCGCCGTTTGAGCCACATTGAAGAGACGACTCCGTCCTCCATGGCCCATTCCGTTCTGACGGCCCCAATGGCCAGTATTGGTGTCCCTACTGAAATCAAGGCCGATGAGCAGCGTGTAGCGCTCACCCCTGACGCGGTCCGAGAACTGGTAACCCAAGGCCTTGAGGTGAGGATTCAAAACGGTGCCGGGGCCGGTGCAGGCATCAGTGACGACGCCTTCTCAGCGGCAGGAGCCAAGCTTGTGAACCGCGAGGAAGCCTGGGCCGCTCACCTAGTGGTGAAGGTGAAGGAGCCACAGCCGGAGGAGTTCAACCTTCTGCG
>CESF01035815.1_pt1 | contig 11118 bp, 10 predicted proteins | sample 356331 | NCBI WGS metagenome assembly CESF01 (sample SAMEA2621779, study PRJEB7988) | marine metagenome | biome: marine biome (ENVO:00000447); feature: surface water layer (ENVO:00002042); material: "saline water (ENVO:00002010), including plankton (ENVO:xxxxxxxx)" | depth 5 m
GTCGCTAACATTTTAAACAACACAACAGAGCAAAGGTTAAATATTGCTATTTCAGAAAATGATCAAGGCATTACTTTTCACTTCTCTGCACCAGGTTTAAGGCTGAATGATGAGTTATTTACACACATGATTATGCCTTTTACGAACAGCTATACTGTTAAACCACTTACATCGATGGGGCTAGCCTACGGAAAAGTTCTCGCTGAATTTTTAGATGGCAACATACATGTAAACATCAACTCTCAAAATGAAAATGAACTTAGCTTACAACTACCAGTAACCAATGGAATACATGCTCTAGAAAATCTACGAGAAAAACTTCCTCAAGGAGGCATTCGTCTTAATATTAATCAAAATGCATTATTGGATAAAATCAAAACACTTCTAGATCAATGGCAATTACCATACTCATTATCCAGTAACCTCACCCCCCTACCCACATTACTTATAACTGACAATGATCTATTACCTGATCAGAATGATATTCGGATAATCATTGGTATTGGCGACAAATTTGATGACAAGTACAAAATAAATGATACGAGCTTGTTTACACTAAAACAGCTAGATGAAGGAAGCTTCTATAGTTTAATTAACGACGCCTGTGGGCTCATCCAGTTCGAACAAAATCCAGCCTTAATTGCCAAGGTATTACTGGTTGAGGACAATATTGTTAACCGAATGCTAAGCCAACGCTTCTTGCGTAACTTGAATATTGATCTTGAGATGGTAGAGAATGGAAAAGAGGCTGTAAATATTACAAACCGCAAACATTACGATTTGATATTTATGGATTGTCAAATGCCGATTATGGATGGATTTCAAGCCACTCGCCAAATCAGGCGCTCGCAACTGAATAAGAAAACGCCAATTATTGCACTAACAGCATTAGAGTCAGAAAATGAACGCCTTTCATGCCTTCAATCCGGCATGAACGACTTCATCAGTAAACCTTTCACCCAAGAACAGCTGAGTAATGCTTTACGCCAGTGGTTACCCAAACAGTAACTTTCGAAATAAACGCAGGCTAAAGCAAAATTACCAATCCATAATTCCAATGACAGCTTATGGAGTTATGGGTTAATTTTTTTGAGGAGTGCTCTTAGCATCCCCTGTAAATCAAGTAATTCACTGGGTTCCATTTCGGCCTGACAGAGCAATTTAGCTGGTATCGGTTTCGCCAATTCGCGCAAGCCTCTGCCATGATCAGTCAGCTGAACAAGAACCACCCTCTCATCTTTACTATCTCGTTGACGGCCAAGAATTCCTTTAGCCTCCATACGCTTTAATAAAGGCGTGACCGTGCCAGTATCCAATTGCAATGCCTCGGTTAACTGACTTACCGTCATTGAAGATAAACCTTCCTCTTCATTCTCCCAAAGCACGAGTAAAACCAAGTACTGAGGATACGTAATATCCAGTGGCTTTAATAGCGGGGTATAACTCTGAGTAACCGTTCTTGATAAACGATACAGGCTAAAACACAATTGGTTTTCTAAATGAAGCGCAGGAAATACGTCTTCTATTCGCTCTTCATCTGACATAAATACACCTTATTTAAGTACTTTTATTCCGCGAGTAAGCTTTCAATACTCGCTTGCAACGCTTGTGGTTTGGTTGTTGGTGCAAATCGATCGACAACTTTACCCTGCTTGTTAATAAGGAACTTGGTAAAATTCCATTTAATTTTTTTCGTTCCTAAAATCCCTGGAGCCTCTGATTTGAGCTCTTGATAAAGCGGTGCAGCATCATCACCATTGACATTGATTTTAGAGAACATAGGAAAACTTACCCCATAGTTCTTTTGACAAAAGCTCGCAATCTCAGTATCAGCGCCTTTTTCTTGTTCACCAAATTGGTTACAAGGAAAACCCAAAATAACCAACCCTTGATCTTTATATTGCTCATACAAAGCTTCAAGGCCTTCATACTGATATGTAAAACCACACTTACTGGCAGTATTAACAACTAAAACAACCTGATCTTTATATTCTGATAGATCTTGAATCTCACCAGATAGCAAAGGCATCTTCTTTTCTAATAAAGCCATAATTTTAAATCCCTAGTATGATATTGCTCAAAATTGTATTGTGCACAATACACTAACATGAAACCGACTAAATTCAAGCCACCCGTTATGAAAACAAGATGACTTTCAAACAATAATATTCCTACTCAGCCTCATCTAACTTGATCGACACTGAATTAATACAATATCGAAGCCCTGTAGGCCCTGGCCCGTCTGGGAACACATGCCCTAAATGAGCATCACAACGGCGACAAAGTACTTCTGTACGAATCATAAAGTGGCTAATGTCTTTCTTTTCCTCAATTACCTCTCCGGAAGCTGGCTGAGTAAAACTTGGCCAACCACAACCCGCATTAAACTTATCAGTAGATTCAAATAACACCTCACCACAGCAAATACATTGATATTGCCCGGGCTTGTCACACGCATCGTATTTACCACTAAATGCTGGTTCTGTGCCCTTTTCGCGAGTTACGTGATAACTTTCTTCATCCAGTATCTCAGCCCACTCTTGCGGGGTTTTAATAATTTTCTCTTTGCTTGAGCTCATTCTCAATTACTCACTTTCAATCTCTGTAAATTTTAATCATACAAGAGTATCATTAGCCGTTTATTATTATGTGACTTTTTATTTAAGGTGGAATGCGCTCCATGCAGGATATTCTCAAATCCAAAAAACTGGCTAATGTCTTTTACGATCTTCGTGGGCCTGTTGCGCATGCCGCCAAGAAAATGGAAGAAGATGGCCATCGCATTCTAAAATTGAATATTGGCAATCCAAAACCTTTTGGATTAGATGCACCTGAAGAAATCATCCAAGATGTTATCTTAAACCTGCCCGACTCAGAAGGTTATTGCGATTCAAAAGGTTTGTTTTCTGCTCGTAAAGCTGTCATGCAGTACTGCCAACAAAAAGGCATTAAAGATGTAAACATCGAAGACATCATTTTAGGTAATGGTGTTAGTGAGCTGATTGTTATGTCAATGCAGGGACTATTGAATAGCAATGACGAAGTACTCATCCCTTCTCCTGATTATCCTTTATGGACAGGAGCTGTAAGTTTAGCTGGCGGCACACCCGTTCACTATCATTGCGATGAAAGTTCTGATTGGTTCCCAGACATGGATGATATTCGCAAAAAAGTGAATAAAAACACGAAAGCTCTGGTTCTAATTAATCCAAACAATCCAACAGGTGCTGTTTACCCTGACGAAGTGTTGTTAGAGCTTATTCAAATCGCTCGCGAAAATAACCTCATTGTTTTCTCTGATGAAATCTACGATAAGATTTTATTTGATGGCACTACCCATACATCAACGGCTTCTTTAGCTGATGATTTATTATTCATCACCTTCAACGGCCTTTCTAAGAATTACCGCTTAGCTGGTTTCCGTGCAGGCTGGATGATTATTAGTGGTGCAAAACAGAAGGCTAAGGATTATATCGAAGGCTTAGAAATGCTGGCATCTATGAGACTTTGCGCGAATGTGCCATCTCAGCATGCAATCCAAACTTCTCTTGGTGGATACCAAAGTATCGATGATCTTGTAGCACCCGGCGGACGTATTTACGAACAACGAAATATTGCCTACGAAGCGTTAAATAGCATCCCAGGTATTAGCTGTACTAAACCTATGGGTGCGCTTTACTGCTTCCCTAAAGTAGACCTTAAGAAGTTCAATATACGTAACGATGAACGCATGGTATTAGATTTACTAGAGCAACAGAAAATATTGATTGTTCATGGCACAGCCTTTAACTGGGCTCAGCCTGATCACTTCCGTGTTGTATTTTTACCACGCCCAGAAGATTTAACCCTAGCACTCGATAAAATGAACCAATTCTTTTCTACTTATAAGCAATTATAAGTATCATGCTTGACGTTCATATCGACGACTTTTTTAAAGACTGTGCAGTTATTTTACTGCACGGCTTTAAATGCTTCCCAGCCAAACAAATTTTGTATGTTGAAGACATATGTGGTCCTGACGAAGCAGACGAGTTTGGATTACACAGTCCGAGGCATCTAGCTGCTTTTGGCGCAATTATCTGGCTGCAAGAAGAGGGCTATATTCGATTCAGTGAAATTGACAGACAAGAGTCAGTTGATGAATTTGTATTGGCAAGTAAAGCTTTTACCCGCTTACTTAAAGCCGATAAAGAAGATCCTACCACCAGCTTGGCGCAAAAACTTGAGTTTGTTCGCCTTCAAGGGGATTCCACATCACTTGCCCACTTGATGCGAGAACTCTTTCTGCTAGAATAGGAATCATTATCATTTAATTCCACTCAGTAAGGTCACAAAATGCGCAAACTACTTATAACCTGCATGCTTACTATAAGCAGCATTGCTTCCCTGCAAGCTCAAGCAGCAGAAGTTAATATTTATTCATTCCGCCAGCCCTTCCTAATTGAGCCAATTCTAAAAGAATTTACAGCCCAAACAGGCATTGAAACAAACATTATTTTTTCAAAAAAAGGGCTTATTCAACGCCTTAAGCGTGAAGGTGAGCTTTCTCCTGCCGATATCGTTTTAACTTCTAATTTTGCCAAAATGCTGCAAATAAAAGAACAAAACTTAAGCCAGCCTTATACCTTAAGTGGTACGTTAACAGAAAATATCCCTGCTCAATTCCGTGATTCAGAAAATCATTGGTTAGCACTGACTCAGCGTGTGCGAAATATCTACTCTTCAAAAGAACGTTCAGGTGATCAAAGTGCTATTCGCTATGAAGATTTAGCAAAGCCTGAATTTAAAGGTCGCATTTGTACTCGCAGTGGTAAGCACCCATACAACTTGGGCTTAATTGCCTCAATGATTGCTCATAATGGTGAAGCAGAAACTGAACAATGGTTAAGCGACGTTAAAAGTAATTTAGCTCGTAAACCACAAGGTAATGATCGCGCACAAGTAAAAGCCATCAAAGAAGGGCTTTGCGATGTATCTTTAGGTAACAGCTACTATTTAGGAAAAATGCTACAAGATCCGAAACAGATTGAATGGGCAAATTCCGTTAACCTGAACTTCCCTAACCAAAATGACCGCGGATCTCACGTTAATGTATCCGGTGCAATTTTAGCTAAGTACGCACCAAACAAGTCATCGGCACAGAAGTTGATTGAATTTTTAACCAGCAAGCAAGCACAAAGTTTATACGCTGAGCTAAATATGGAATATCCGGTTATGCCTACTGCTAAAGTTTCTGACCTAGTTAGCAGCTGGGGAACCTTTAAAGCGGATCCACTTCCTTTAGAAGACGTTGCTAAATTGCAAAAACAAGCATTGAAATTAGTCGACAAGGTACGTTTTGACTTATAATCTTGGCCTCAATATGCTGAGTTAATAATTCACACTAATGAACAATCGCTTTAAAGCATTACCACAGATTAGCGCCACGGCTGTTTCTTTAACAACGGCGCTAATCAGTTTTATTATATTATTGCCCGTTGCGGCATTAATTCATCAATCAATTGTTGAATACCTACCTTTCAGCCAGCATGTCATAGACGATACTTTTTCAGGCATTGTCGACACCGTTCTATCCGATTATATAAGCAACAGCTTACTTGTTGTCAGTGGTTCACTTATCTTCGCCTGTATTTTTGCAATAGCCCCAGCCTGGTGGTGTGCTCACTATGAATTTAAAGGCCGTATGTATTTACAGTGGCTAATGATCTTTCCGCTAGCGATACCCGCTTATATTTCAGCGTATATATACACTGATATGCTGGACTATGCAGGACCCATTCAATCCAGTTTGCGCTTAGTATTTCAATGGCAAGGCCCTCAGGATTATTGGTTCCCCGATATTCGTAACATTTGGGGGGCAAGCTTAATGCTCGGCTTGGCACTGTATCCTTATATATTTTTATTACTGCGCAATGCCTTTGAGCAACGCTCACAAAGCCTAACTCAAGCGGCTCAATTAATGGGCGCTAGCGAGCGTAAAATTTTTTGGACCATCCATCTTCCAATTGCACGACCCGCTTTAGCGATAGGCTGCACTCTTGTGGCAATGGAATCTTTAGCCGATTATGGGACGGTGCAACTGTTTGCCATCAGCACGTTAACGACCGCTATTTATGATAGCTGGTTGGTTTATGGCAGTTTATCCAGCGCTGCAAAAATATCCTGTTTAACATTATTATTTGTTCTCACGTTAATTGGGCTAGAAAAAAACAGTCGAAAGAAACAGCAGAATTTTGATAGTCGAAGCGCTAAGCCCTTTCCTAAAGTGTATGCAAATAAAACAAAAACGGCGTTCATCTGGTTATTCTGCAGTACAGTGATTGCTTTAGGTTTTGCGATCCCTTTAATTACACTAATAAGCTATTGCATCGATTATTGGGTAGAGAATATAAATGGCGACATTCTTACTCATAGTAAGAGTACGTTTATTTTAGCCGCGATCGCAGCCTCAATTGCGTGCTTACTGGCATTACTACTTAATAGTCAGCAGCGTTTCAATCCTAGCAAAAGTAACCAAGCCAAATTATCTCTCTCATCATTAGGCTATGCCATTCCCGGTACAGTCTTAGCTATTGGTATATTAATTCCCTTTACTCAATTGGATATATGGTTGAATACATTTATTCGGTCACTAGGGTATGAAAAAGTAGGTTTAATATTCTCAGGCACTACTTTTGCTTTAATACTCGCATTTGTTATTCGCTTTTCAGCCATCAGTAACGGTAATATCCAAGCCGCGTATAAACAGATGCCTCCGAATCTAGATGACGCGTCAACTTTATTAAAAGCTGGGCGTTTAAAAACATTTCGTAAAATACATTTACCTATTATGACCCCTGCTATCGTCAGTGCATTTTTACTGGTATTTATTGAGGTCGTTAAAGAGCTGCCTGCCTCTCTTTTATTGCGCCCATTTAATTTTGAAACTTTAGCGACCTACGTTTATCAGTTTGCTTCCGACGAACAGCTAGAACATGCCGCTTCCGGAGCACTATTAATTATAGTGGTTAGTTTATTACCTATTTTACTGCTAAGTCGCAGTCAAAAAATGCATTAAGTGAGTCGACATAAAATGTCTATTAAAGAACAAACGATATCCGAATTTAATGCAACCGCCGTTGAAATGAACAACATCCAAGTTGCCTTTGATAATACGAACGTATTAAACAAGCTTAACTTTAGTTTGCCAGCCGGTGAGATATTATGCTTATTGGGACCCAGTGGCTGTGGAAAAACAACGGCATTAAAAACAATTGCGGGGTTGATTACTCCCTTGCAAGGCGAAATTGATTTATTTGGTCGCAGTGTTTTTTTCAATAGCAATTCTGCTACTGAAAAAGTAACCAATATCCCACCTCAACAACGTGGTGTCGGGTTTATCTTTCAAGACTACGCATTGTTCCCGCATATGACAGTTAGTCAAAACATTGCTTATGGCTTACCCGACTTAAACAAAGAAGAACGCAAGCAACGTATTGAAGAAAGCTTACAATTAGTAGAGCTATTAGATATGCAGCAACGCTACCCACACGAGCTATCAGGCGGTCAGCAGCAACGTATTGCTGTAGCCAGGGCATTAGCACCAAAGCCACAATTGCTTTTGATGGATGAGCCTTTTTCTAATGTCGATGGACAGGTTAAACGCCGCATGATGGCCGACCTTCGCCGCTTATTAAAAGATCATAATATTAGCTGTATTTTTGTGACTCACGCAAAAGAAGAAGCGTTTGCCTTTGCAGATAAAACAGCGGTTATGGTTGCTGGAGAAATTGCTCAACTTGATAAACCGGCAGTCGTTTATAACCAGCCCAAAAGCTGTGCTGTCGCCAATTTTATGGAGTCAGGCAATATTGCAAGCCTTCGCAATAGCCAAAAGATACTTGATAGAATTGATCACCATTGGCATAAGGACTTTGAAAGTTCAGGCTACTGGTTATTCAAGCCTCAGCACCTTTCATTGAATAAAAGCCTACAGAACACAGGTATCACATTAATCGATACCACGTATATTGGGCGCGGCTATCAATATGAATTATCAGTTCAGCCCGATAAGTATAATCCGGCAAGCACGATTATTTGGAAAGCAGAAAGTGAACAGGCGCTAAACATTAATATCGGAGATAATTTAGCGATAGAATATTTAGCGAGCCCACATTGGCTACAAGAGTAACCGTCTTAAATTAGTTTAAACCAACCAAGCTGGCCAAATCATTTTTACTCGGCATAAACCAATAAGATCCTGTTTTAGGGGTAGAAAACTGCATAAGTTTATCGCTAATACCGTCCTCTGTTAGCCCAAGCATACGATCAAGCTGTACAGTGAATCGCTGCATTTCGCATGCAAGTGCTAAGAAATACAAACCGTTATCCGGCTTCGCATTGCCATTCTCTGCATCCAGCTGGCTCGCCATATAAGGATAGCTGCGACGGTAAATTTTCATACCAACCCCGTCAACATCAGCATCTGTACGGCTAACATGAGAATCTTCAGGCATATCATCACCTTCCAATTCAATATCTTCTTCCTTTGTTCGCCCTACCACTTTTTCTTGCTCGTGCAATGTTAAGTGATTAAAGGCTGGTAAGTCATGCTTCCAGCGTTGACTTAATACGTAACTGCCACCCGCTCCTGCCTGACCTTCTGGAATCAAAACGACTGGTAAGCGCTCATCGCCTTTTTTATTGGCAGTACCATCTACAAAACCAATAAGATCACGTTCTTGCTTATTCTTAATACCTTCAAGGTCTAACTGAATATCAGCAATCGTGTTCATTTTTTCATAAATATCGATCACGGAAAACGGTATAACTTCAGCATCAATACTGCTTAACCAAAGAAATATATCTGCCTGCGTCCCTGGCATGCTTAACTCACCTGAACCTAATGTATTAAAAGGCACAAGTTCGGCTGGGCGCCAGCTAGGGTTTAATCGATCCCAGCAGTCAGAGCCAAAGGAAATATTAAGATTTAAATCAGCAATTTTATCTGTGTATTGAATTAATTCTTTCAATACTTCTTTCACACTATCGTCAGTGACCGTAGGTTTAATAACATACTCAATTAAACGTCCATGACGACTGGTATTTTCAAAAATTCCTTTTTGCGCAATGTCTATATTCACAATCTTATCTTACCTCTTATAATTTTATGCTGCTTACGCTTAACTATATAAATTTAAACCATCAACTATGGGCATCAGCGCTTAGGCTTAGGCATACGCACATCAAATCCTGCGGCCTCTAATGCTTGCTGTAAATCTTGGCGTTTACTCGGCACTTCAATTCGCATAGTAGGAATATCTCTACGTAATGGATAATTTTTACGTAGCAAATCAAACTTAGCTTTCATTGCCTCCGGATCACCTTCCGTGCGTAATAACGTGGAACGCATAATCCCATCATCAACGCGAATTTCATAACCTGCACGAATTGCTGTTCGCAATGCCTGATGCACAGGAACACTGTCGCCAAATTTAATTCTTTTAATCGAAGGCTCAGGCAGAAATTGTGCTAATTTATTGCGAATAGGAAGACCAAATGTCTGGCAACACGCTTTATAAACCTGTTCCGTACCGCGCATCTTTCCATCTAAGGAATACCCTGCAATATGCGGAGTGGCTAGCATGCAACGATTCATCAATTTCAAATCGAGATTAGGCTCGCCTTCCCATACATCAATAATGCCTTCGAATTCAGTGTGACTAGCCATGTGAGCTTTCAGTGCTTCATTATCCAACACAGAGCCACGGCAACTGTTTATCAGGCAGGCATCCGGCTTCATTTTCTGTAAACGCTGAGCATTAATTAAGTGGTGAGTTGCATGTTCGCCGGCATCTTGTTCAAGTGTTAGCGGTATATGTAAACTCACTACATCAGCTTTCAACGCTTCATCTAGTGTTGATAACTCACCAACGTCTTCTTCGTTCTTGAACGGATCAACAGCAATTACGGTTAATCCCATGGCCTCTAAACGCTGGCGTAAACGCAAACCAACGTTACCCACACCAATAATGCCCACTGATAAATCTTGAAATACTTGATCACGCTGATCGATTAAAACGCTTACAGCGCTCAATACATAATCCACTACCGCCTCAGCATTACAGCCTGGCGCACTAGAAAAAGCGATTTTCTGTTGTTTACTGATGCTTCTTTGCTGATTTAATGCTTCTAGATAACCTAAATCAATATGATCGGTACCTATGGTACAGGTTCCTATAAATTTGACTGGACTATTGGCAATTAGTGCTTCATCAACTTTCGTTACCGAACGAACTAATAGAATATCCGCATCTTTCACATCATCGCTCGTCATAGTTCGACCCGCAACTTTACGAATCTCACCAAATTCACTAAAGAATTGTTCTAATAAGGGAATGTTCTCGTCAGCAACGATTTGCACTAGGCTATCCTCAGTTCTCAAATAATGGGGTTAAAGCAATTTTAAACCTGTAATTCTTACATTCTTACTCAGCTAGCGGTCAGCGTCCATAGGTAAGAATGGATATGATCAAAACATAGTCTATTCTGATGAGTCAGAAGCTTCTTATAGCAAAGAGCGAGCGCTTTTTAATCACATTCACCTAATGAATAGCGAATATAGGCTGAATAAGGCAAATTTATAGACAATGTGAGCATGGCTTTCTTAACGCGCCAAGCCACATGTTTTATACTAATGCTGCTAATTTTTAGGCTGCTCTGCTTTACTGTGGCCAGCCGCCTCTGTTAGAGACACTTTAACAGGGTAGATGATAAGGTAAAAATCACCGTAAACGTGGTTTTTTAAATAGTCATTATTATAACTTGAGTGAGAGATTCCTATGAGCTTGTATACAGAATACCTAGAAGAAATTGAGGTTCGTAAAAACGAACTTGGTTTGAACCCAAAACCTATTGATACTGCTGATCTTTTATCAGAAATCATTGCTCAGATTAAAGATACTGGCAATGCCGCTCGTGAAGCGTCTTTAAACTTCTTTATCTACAATACGATTCCAGGTACTACAAGTGCTGCTGTCGTTAAAGCGGCGTTCTTGAAAGATATCGCGCTTGGTAAAGAGACTGTTGCTGAAATTACTCCTGAATTCGCACTTGAGCAGCTTTCTCACATGAAAGGCG
>CESF01017473.1_pt1 | contig 11089 bp, 13 predicted proteins | sample 356331 | NCBI WGS metagenome assembly CESF01 (sample SAMEA2621779, study PRJEB7988) | marine metagenome | biome: marine biome (ENVO:00000447); feature: surface water layer (ENVO:00002042); material: "saline water (ENVO:00002010), including plankton (ENVO:xxxxxxxx)" | depth 5 m
TCTCTTTTTTCCATATTAGCAGTCATTTGTTCAGTCATGTCTTTTTGACTTAACATCGCACCACTCCACAATGCATTATATTCTAGGCTGTCATTTACATTATGATCTCTTGAATAATTCATTACCGCTTTGAGTCCATAAATTGCAACCGGTGATTTTGATGCAATTTCACTAGCAAGTTTATTTGCTGCTTCAAGTAACGCTTCTTGTGATTCATATGTTCCACTAACTAATCCAGCCTCTTTGGCCTCTTCGGCATACATTCTTCTTCCTGTATATGCCATTTCCCTCATCTTAGAATCTGGTATTATTTTTGGTAGCCGTTGCAGTGTTCCAACATCAGCTGCCATACCAATATTTATCTCTTGAATACAGAAGAAAGCATCATCTGAAGCAAGTCGAATATCACAAGCAGTAACCATATCGACTGCTCCTCCAATGCAACCGCCATGAATTGCAGCTATAACTGGCACCCTAATTTTTTCAAGAGTACTTATATATTCTTGAAGTTCTTTGGCAACCCTGTAAACAGCTTCGCCAATTCGCGCATGATCAGGCTTCTTGTCATCTGGTATGTTGTCGACCCCATTAGTGAATGCATTTAAGTCCATGCCGGCACAAAAATGTTTACCAGTTGATGAGATCACAACAACTCTTATATTGGAATCTCTATTTATGACTTCTAAAACCTGTCCAAGTTCAACCCAAAAATCTCTAGACATAGTATTAAGCTCTTCTGGTCTAGATAAAACAAGGTTGCCCACGTGATTTTTAACATCAAGCTTGAAACAATTGAATTCTTTTTTACTCATGACTGACTCCCAATTTCTATTGATTCATCTACAATTCTTCTCATTTTCTCAACATGCTCAAAAGTTTTGTGATGAGATAACACAACTTTTCGCTCTTCGCTTAAAAGAACTAACATTTTTTTTAATTTTTCAAGATTTTCTATTATTCTATTATCCATAAGTGAATTTTTTTAACTTAATTTTACTCTAAGCATTATAATGCTCTTGAACCATGAAATCACTAAGACACATTTTTTTATTCTGCTTAATTTTCTTTAATAAGGCTCCTTTAGCGAGTGAAATCGATAACTCATATCAAAAACAATCACTACTTGCAGTTTTATTTAAGAGAACATCTGCAGAGTACAAAGCTAATACCTATCAAACATACGCGTCAGCTAAAAAGAATATTGATAAAGCACTGGAAGACAGATCGTGGACTGCGTTAGTAAATCAAACTAAAAATTATGAAGATCTTCCGCCGGCAATTATCTTAGATATTGATGAGACAGTTCTTGATAATTCAGAACATCAAGTTAGAAGCATTAAAAATGGAACAAATTATCCAATTGGTTGGAAAGAATGGGTTTCCGAGGAATCAGCATCAGCTTTGCCAGGTGTAAAAGAATTTTTAACATACGCTAAAGCTAAGGGCATAAAAATTTTTTATGTTACCAATAGAACACATGATCTAGAGGAATACACACGAAATAATGTAAAGGCTCTGGGGCTGCCTCTTGATAATGATGTAGATGTATTGTTAATGAAAAATGAAAAAGGCTGGACATCAGATAAAACAAGTCGACGAGACCTGATAAAAAAAGACTATCGAGTTATTCAAATTTTTGGAGACCAATTAGATGACTTCATACCTTTAAAAGATACAGCATCAAGTGTAAATAGTAGGAAAGAACTTATCGATCAGTATGCAGATATGTGGGGAGAAAAATGGTACATGCTGATTAACCCAATGTATGGAGAGTGGGAGGAAACATTATATGAACATTGTTGGAGTTGTTTCCCCGAAGAAAGCGACAGAGTTAAGCAAAGATTAAAAGCTTTAGAATACTAAAATGATTAGCAAATCGTTTTTTGATGAAAATATTGACCGTCTTATAGGTTGTGTAAAACTTGCTTCAAACGAAATTATGGACATTTATCGTTCAGATAACTTTGGTCAAGAGGAAAAAATAGATGGCTCTCCACTAACGTTAGCAGACAAAAGATCCAATGAAATAATATTAAATTCATTAGAAGCAATATCAAAAGATATATCAATTATTTCTGAAGAAACTTTTACTCAAGACGTTCTTAAAAATTTAGATGAAACCTACTGGCTTGTTGATCCACTAGATGGGACAAAAGAATTTATCAACCAAACTGGAGAATTTACAGTAAATATCGCAATGATTAATCAAAAACAGGCAATATTCGGAATTGTTGGTGCTCCTGTAACTGGAAAAATTTGGCATGGCTCTATTTTTGAAGAAATTAAACCGAAAGATGAATCTGTAAAAAAATTGAGAATAGTAATGAGTAAGAGTCATAAGACTGATATAGATAAGGAGTTTCTTAGTTTTCTTGAATTAAAGAACATTGACTATGAGATAGTTGAAAAGGGGAGTTCATTAAAATTGTGCACACTGGCTGACAATGAAGCAGACATTTATCCTAGATTTGGCCCTACTTCTGAATGGGATATTGCAGCTGCTCATGCAGTTCTTTCAAGCAATGGAGGAGGTGTAATAAGAACCGTAGACAATAAAGAGTTAGAATATGCAAAGGAAGACTCTATACTAAATCCATACTTTATAGCTTTTAGAAATAATTCAATTAAAACTGATTTTTTGCCAGTATTAGGAGATTTTTTTAAAAAATTGGTATAATTTCCTATTATTCATAATTAATTGATATAATTAATTATAACTAATATTTATATTATGGGCACACAATTACAACCATCTCAATTAAACAGTCCTGGCAAGGATATAGAGTCATATCTTTCATCTGTTCATGCTATACCTATTCTTACCAAAGAGCAGGAGCAGGAACTTGCGCTTAAACTGTATGAAGAAGATGACCTTGATGCTGCGAGGCAGCTTGTGATTCATCATTTAAGGTTCGTAGTTCATATTGCAAGGTCTTACCAAGGGTATGGACTTCCTCTTGCAGATATCATTCAAGAAGGAAATGTTGGCCTTATGAAGGCAGTTGATAAGTATGATCCTCATAGGGGCGTAAAAGTAGTATCTTTTGCAGTCCATTGGATTAAAGCTGAAATACATGAATACATACTCAAAAACTGGAGGCTTGTGAAGATAGCAACTACAAAAGCTCAAAGGAAATTATTTTTTAATTTAAGGAGTAAGAAAAAAAGCCTCGATTGGTTAACTAAAGAAGAAGCTGAAAAGATTGCCTCTGATTTAAATGTTGAAGTTAAAGATGTTCTACATATGGAAAACAGGTTATCTTCAAATGATTCATCATTCGACGCCCCAGCCCCATCTGGAGATGATGATGACATAATGTCACCCTCTCAATATCTTGAAGACAAGAGATATGACCCAGAAGTAATTGTTGCAAATGAGCAAGCAGAGCAGGTCAACAGGAGTGAGTTAGTTGAGGCATTAAGAATGCTAGATGATAGAAGCAAAGATATTCTGCAAAGAAGATATCTATCAGATCAAAAAGCAACCCTTCATGATTTAGCTGATGAATATGAAGTTTCTGCTGAGAGAATTAGACAGATTGAAAACACCGCTCTAAAAAAATTAAAGTCATTAATGGTTGATTTTGCGTAAATCAAACCATTAAATGCAACTCAAATTCCTTCCATCTTTTGTAAAAAGAAAAGGCCGAATTACTAAAAGACAAGAATTAGGCTTAAATGAGCTTGAAAACTTCTCCATAAGTACAATTAAAAATATCAACATTGAAAAAGAAAAATTTTCTCAATGTCATTTAGAAATTGGATTTGGGAATGCAGAAAATCTGTGCTTAATGGCAAAATCATATCCCGATATTCTTTTTATTGGCAGTGAAGTCTACGCCTCAGGAGTTGGTTCTCTTCTTGCAACAATTAAAGAAGACAACATAAAAAATATAAGAGTTTTTAATCAAGATATTAGGATATTACTAGATAAGAATCCTGAAGAAGTTTTTGATAAGGTAATCATTATTTGTCCAGACCCCTGGCCAAAAGACAGACATCATAAAAGACGCCTCATAAATGAAGAATTCTTACAGATGTTATATAAAACAATTAAACCTGCTGGGGTTATATATATTTCAACTGATTGGGAGCACTATGCAGAAAGCATAAAAGACTATTTAGAGACATCAAATTATTTTTCAAACACAAAAACTGAAGAAAAATTAACTTTTTCAAAATTTGAAAACCGTGGCATAGAAGAGGGTAGAGAAATTTTTGAATTTCGCTATATTAAGAATTAAAAATTTTTAAACTTGCCTATAAAATCTAGAACCGCAATAGCCCTATGGCTAATTTTATTTTTTATCTTCACATCTATAGATGCCATTGAACAATCAAAACCATCTGGATAGAAAATTTTATCGTAACCAAAACCGCCTTCACCAGAGCTATTAATTGAAACTTTTCCATTTATTCTTCCGTATGAGATGAGAGGCATTGGATCGTTGTAATTCTTAATTCCAACAAGACAGCAAACATAATAAGCATCTAAATTTTCTAAAGATAATTCATCCAATTTTTGAATTATCTTGTTTCTATTATCTTCGTCAGAAGCATCATCCCCAGCGTATCTTGCTGAAAATATACCTGGTTCGTAATCTAACCCAGGAACAACCAAACCTGAATCATCGGCAATTGTATATTTGCCAGAATGAAATGAGCCATGTTTTGCCTTAATGAGCGCATTTTCTAAAAAAGATGTACCGTCTTCGATAGCATCCTCTAAGGTAAGATCCACTAGACTCAATATATTGTAGTCATCAAATAACTTAATGAACTCATTCACCTTACCTTCGTTAGAAGTTGCAATTAGGATTTCTTTATTTTTTTTCAAGCAGATAAACCCCTTCTGTTGCATAAAAATTAGGATTTATGGATGACATTATTCCTTCTTTCCCTTTTGGATTAAGAAATACTTTTTGTTTAATAGTTATAGATTCGTCGCTACATAATTTTTCAAAATCATTAATTGTGCAAAGATGGATGTTTTCAGTTTCGTGCCAACTTGAGGGTAAATCAGGTGTTACAGGCATCCTTCCAGTGGCAAGATTAATTCGACATCTCCAATAACCTAAGTTAGGCAAGGTCACCACACATTCTTTAGATAAACTGAGCATTCTATTTAGCGCAAGGCTTGGTTCTTTAAGGCACTGAATAGATCGAGCCATAATAGCAATATCAAATCCAAGAGATTCGAATTCTCCAAGACCCATATCTATATCTTGCTTAATTACTGATATTCCTTTTTCAAGACAGCTTATAATTTTTTTATCATTAATTTCTAAGCCATAGCCAAGAATATTTTTATCTTTCTTTAATTTATGTAGTAAGGACCCATCACCACAACCAAAATCAATGACTTTGCTATTGTCAGGAACCCAATCTTCAATAATATTTGATATTTCAATGGCCATTAGTCAATAAATTTTTTAATTGCTTCTTCATATTTCTCTGTTTTAAAAAGAAAACTGTCATGACCTTGCTCGCCCTCAAGAACAATATAGGAAGAACTTATATTTTCTCTTATTGCTGCAACTTGTATTTCTTTTCCTCTTTCGGGAGGGTATAACCAGTCAGAGTAAAAACCAATGATTAGCAAAGATGCTTTAATATTTTTCACACTTTTACTTAAAGTATCATCGTCTTTTGCAAAGTCATAGTTGTCCATCGCTTTAGTCATTATGATGTAACTATTTGCATCGAAAGATTCTGAAAACTTTTCACCTTTATACTGAAGGTAGTTTTCAACTTCAAAATCAACCTCACCAGTTATTTTTGAATCTGCATCTTGGAATTTTCTTCCAAACCTTAGGTCCATATTTTCTTCTGATAAATAAGTAATATGTCCTAACATCCTTGCGGTCTTTATCCCGTCTTTAGGTTTAACTCCTTTTGCGATATATTCACCATTTAAAAAATTTGGATCTTTTCTTATAGCCTCTCGTGCTACTTCGTTGAGAGCTATATTTTGGGTGCTCGATTTAGCAGCGGCTGCAAAAATACCAGCCTTTAAAACATAGTCAGGATAAGAAATAGACCACTGCAGAGCCTGCATACCGCCAAGACTTCCACCGGCTATAAAATGCCATTTTGATATGCCTAACTTGTCTGTTAGCATTTTTTGAGAATTCACCCAGTCGACGACACTTACCTGAGGAAAGCTACTTCCATATATTTCATCATTATTTGGATTTATGGTTGTTGGTCCTGACGAACCAGAGCAACCACCTAAATTATTGCAACAAACAACAAAAAATTTGTTTGTATCTATTGCTTTTTCTGTGCCAACTAATTGATCCCACCACCCAATTAAACCTTCATCATTTTTTCCTGCAGCATGATGATTGCCTGAGAAAGCATGACATAAAAGAACAGCATTAGACTTATCTTCATTAAGCTGCCCATACATTTCTACAATTAATTCAAATGAACTCAGCCTGGAACCATTTTCAAGATCAATCCCATCTTCAAAATTAAAAATTTTTGTTTCTACTTTCATACAATATATCTAAGGATATCATCCAGGAAGCCGCTTACTAATTGAATTAATATAAATACAAACAATGGGCTAAAATCCAGGCCGCCTGCTGATGGTATAAGACCTCTCAGCGGCGATAAAATTTTATCTGATATCTCAAGAACAATTTCAAGAAAAGGGTTTGAGTTTTTTGGTTGAACCCAGCTTAAAATGACGCCTCCAATGATAATAAATAATATCATTCGTACTACCAGTTGTAGATTCTGAATTACAGCAACTCCAAGCAGGACAGGAACATCATAATTAGTTGAATAAAGCATAAATAAAGATATGAACTTTATCGTAATAGCTAAAAATATAATATTTAAAGACTGATTGGGTATTAAACTAACTTTTCCGATTGGTTTGTATAACTTTATAAAAAAACTAACGATCGCATTGTAGTAATTAACTTTAAAAATACTAAATAAAAATAAAAAAATAAAAGCGTAATTTAAAAAACTTAAAACAAGTCCGATTAACTGATAACTAGTATTCATTTGATATTTCTTTTGACCTTTCTATAGCTTTTTTAAGACCATTCCTAAAAATTTTATTCATATTGCTGGTACTAAATGATTTTAATCCAGCTTCAGTAGTTCCCTTTTTTGAAGCAACCATTTTAATTAGTTCATCCAAGTTATCATTAACTTGTATAGATTTGCTTACCCCCTCTAGAAGATTTGTCATTATTGCAGCAACCTCATCCTTATTGCCATTACACATTTTCAATAACTCCTTTTCATAATTTTTTAAGAGGTAGAAAAAATATGCTGGCCCACTTCCAACAAGGCCAGTAAACTGATCCATTTTTGATTCATGGTCTAACTCAATAACTCTTCCAAATTTTTTAAACAAGCCTTTTATGTAGGCCATATCTGTTTTTTGGAATGAACAATTGAATAATGCTGTTATGCCTAAATCAAATCTTGATGATGTATTTGGCATTGCTCTTAAAAAGCTAACATTTTTATTTATTTTAAAATATTTTTTGGATTTTATTCCTGCAACAAAACTTACAATCTTAAGATTGTTTTTCATGCTTGTAATCTCTTCATAAGCATTAAGCGCATCTTTTGGTTTTACACATAAAATAACATAATTAATTTCATTTATATTGCCTGTAAATTTTTTTACTTTTAACTTATTTAATTTTTTCTGATTAGAAAGATTTCTATCATGGAAATATATATTTTTTTTTGAAAAGCCAGACCTTAAGAGCCCCTCAATGACAGATTGTGCAATATTTCCACCGCCATAAAATAAAATGTTCTTCACACTCTTTCTCCAAATATAGATGAGCCTATTCTAACCATAGATGAACCATGCGCAATTGCATCTTCAAAGTCATTTGTTGTTCCTAACGAAATCTCTTTTGCATTTGGAAATTTAGATTTAAGTTGTTGACTTAGTTCATTTACTTTATTCATTTGGAGATTTCTTTCAGTTAACTCGGCGCTTATATCGGGAAGAGCCATAATCCCTCTAAGATTGATATGGCTTGAGGATTCTATGATTGAAGCCAGACCAAGCATTTCTTTTGCATCACAACCACTTTTAGACTCTTCAGAAGAAACGTTTACCTGGACAAGCCCATTAATTTTCCTATTTATTTCTTTGCAGGCTGTATTTAATTTAAGAACTATCTTTTCTCTGTCTAATGTATGTATCCATGTTGCGCAATTAGCAATTGTCTTTACTTTATTAGATTGAAGTGGGCCTATAAAATGCCAGATAATTCCACTTGAAAAAAGAGCTTGTTTTTTTTCGTTTAATTCTTGCGCATAGTTTTCACCAAAATCTTTTATGCCAGCACTCAAAGCCTCATTAATATACTCAACACTTTTCTTTTTTGACACTGCCACAATAGAAACTAACTCAGGATTAATATTAGCCCGCAAACAGCATTTATCTATCCTGTTGGATATTGTTTTTATATTTTTTACTACGTCTGTTTGCATAAGGTTCTCAAGCGAGGATCAAAACCCTTCTTTGTAATTTTTTCCTTAGCATTATTTGCTGCTGATCTATTTTTATAGGGACCAGAGATAACACTGTTTAAAGGCTTACCTGGTTGAAGAGTACTATAAACAATATTTATTGTGATATTTTGTATATCATTTTCAAGTATTTTTTCAGCCTCAAGCGCATATTTTTTATTGCCATAGGCACCTATTTGAACAAAATACTCACATTCTAATTGTTCATTTTCACTAGATTCAATGAGAATAGAATTCTCCATAAGTGAAGTTGGAAAATCAATCGTTACATTATTTAAAAAGCTTTCTGGTTTAATTGATTCAATATCAGTCCTGAAGTAAAAAAAAGAAGTTGCAATTAAAACAAAAGAGATTGAAAGTATAAAAAAAATAACGTTTGATGAAATTGCTTGAGAAGACTTTTTGTTTGATCTAAAAACAGATTTTTTTTTCCTTGTATTACTATTTTTTGAAGTTCGTTTTGCAAAGTCTCTCATGTGCTTACATTTCTTGTATAGGTGATATACCAATTAAACTCAGGCCATTAGATATGACCTGTCTTACCGCAGATAAAGAAGAAATTATTAATTCTAAATTCTCAGGATCTTCAGATAGGACATGATTATCATTGTAAAAACTATGTAGCAATTGAGATAAGTCTCGAAGATAAAAAATTATTAGATGAGGGTGCAGAGTTGCTGCAGATTTCTTAACTACAGAAGGATATTTTGATATTTCATGAATTAACTTATCGCATTTTGAATATGAAGCATTGTATCCATCTCCTCTATTAATTTCTTTTGATATAGTTTTTTCATGATATTTTTCTTCAAGTGAAAATATTCTTGCATGAGCATATTGTATGTAGTAAAAAATATTTTCTTTGCTGTCTGATTTTGCAAGATCAATATCAAAATCAAGATGCTGATCAGCTTGCTTTGATAAATAGTAAAATCTAGCAGCATCTGGACCTATATCATTTATTAAATCTCTTAATGAATAAAAGTCACCTGATCTTGTAGACATTTTGACTTTTTTTCCATTCTTAAAAAGGTTAGCAAATTGAACAAGCTTAACAATTAGTTTTTCTTTTTTATCACCCAGCGCCTCAATAGAAGCTTCGATTCTTTTTATATAACCATGATGATCTGCTCCCCAAACATTTATTAACTTATCAAACTTTCTATCAACTTTGTCTTTATGATAAGCAACATCTGATGCGAAGTAAGTTGCTCTCCCATCATCCCTAATTAAGACCCTATGTTTATCATCACCGCTTTTTTCTGTATTCAGCCAAACAGCACCATCTTTTAAATATGCCTCACCGTCATCTTGCAACTTTTTTATTGATGCATACATTTTTGATTTATTGTCTGCAAGATTACCCAACGAGGATTCCTTGAACCAAACATCAAAACTGACATTAAAATCTTTTAAATCATTTTCAATACTTTTTAAAATACTGTTAAGAGAAAAATCTTTGATTATTAACCACTCTTTATTATTACTATCTTTAAGCGCAGCAATTAATTGATCAATTTCTTCTTCAGGATCTTCTGAAAGGTTCGAAAACAAAGAGCTATCTATTTTTATCTCAAGTTTTTTGTCATTTTTAATATTGGTTGCAATATCTTCAATATACAAACCTTTGTAAGCATTTTGAGGAAAAAAATCATTACTAGATTTATTAAGCCTAAACATTACACTTGCAGTAAGAATATCGATTTGTCTCCCAGCATCATTTATGTAATATTCTTTCTCAACTTTAGAGCCTGCAGCTGTCAAAATTCTTGCTATTGCATCTCCATATGCCGCTCCTCTTCCATGGCCGACGTGAAGTGGACCTGTTGGGTTTGCAGAAACAAACTCAATTTGAATCTTGTCACCACTTTTATTATCCGTTTGCCCAAAAAAATCTTTCTTATCCTGAATAGTTTCAAGAATTGATAAAAAATCATTTCTTTTAAGAGTAATATTCACAAATCCTGGACCAGCAGCCTCAACCTTCTCATAAATACTTAAATCGTTGAGTTGTTTAGCTAATTGAATAGATAATTCTTTAGGGTTTAGTTTCAAAATACTAGCAGCAACCATACAAACATTTGATGTAATGTGCCCATTACTCAAGTCATCTGTAATAGTTGAGGAATATTTTTCATTAATAATTTCAATTGATTTCCTGCTACATCCTTCGATTGAATTTAAAAAAACAGTTATTTCTTTATTAAGGGCACCAATCAAGACTTTGCTCTCCCTACATAAGTTTTATCTCTAGTATCAACTTTTATTATTTCATTCTCATTAACAAACAAGGGTACTTGAATATCTACTCCAGTTTGCAAGGTAGCTATTTTAGTTGCTCCCGAAACAGTGTCTCCTTTAACCCCAGGCTCAGCACTAGTAATTTGTAGTTCAACAATGACAGGCGGGCTAACTAAAATAGGTTGATCATTCCATAGAATAACCTCACAAGTTTCTTGTCCTACAAGCCATTTTCTTGCATCTCCCATTTGAGATGAATTAACTTCGATTTGTTCATAAGTGTTTGTATCCATAAAATGCCAAGATTCATTATCATGATATAAAAACT
>CESF01008862.1_pt1 | contig 11061 bp, 8 predicted proteins | sample 356331 | NCBI WGS metagenome assembly CESF01 (sample SAMEA2621779, study PRJEB7988) | marine metagenome | biome: marine biome (ENVO:00000447); feature: surface water layer (ENVO:00002042); material: "saline water (ENVO:00002010), including plankton (ENVO:xxxxxxxx)" | depth 5 m
GTCTGCGGCCATCACCTTGCCGGCGACGACGTGATATTTTAGGATCGAGGCAAGTTTTCCCTTGTTCTCAGGCTTCAGGAGGGTTGCAACAGTTCCTTCAGGGAGCTTTGCAAACGCTGCATTCGTAGGAGCGAAGATGGTGAATGGACCGTCGCCTGAGAGAGCCCCGGCAAGTCCACCGGCTTTAACAGCCGCAACGAGAGTCGAAAAGTCTTTCGCACCAGCGGCAATTTCTACCACATTCTTGGTAGGCTTCTTCCCGTGGTGATCAGCTTGGGCGGTTAATGGAAGGAGGAGGGCGGCAGCAGCAATGATTGCGGTGGTAATTTTCATAATTTGATTTTGTAATTAAGTAGGGTGCCGTCTTTTACCGGCCTCACACCTAAACATCGCTTTTGGAAATTTCTCCAAAAAAATCTATTCTAACAACTTTAGGTTGCGGGTTTAAAAAATTGTTATTTAGTGTGCGCTTTTTGTTAGGAAAAAAATCACCCTCCAATCTGTCGAATTGTTTTAACCACCTTGTAATCAATATTTTATTATGTATTCGCTTTGAATTACAGTTATACTTAAGAAAGTCATAACGATAATGATTAAATTCTAAATCAAGCCCCCTGAGCAATCGGATCATACTTGTTTGTAGTCGAAAAAAAGAAAACTAGTCCTGAATTTCCGAACTCAATTCTCAACGATTTGAGATTTGCCTTCCAGCGCTTTCCAATTTGAGGTGTGCTGGACCTCTTATGATGAACATCCTGAACTACCTTGTTATCGCCGAGGCAAGCACCGGAAGACTAATCGCCACCCTTATCGCGGCAATCGTCCTGATTCTGGTCCTTATTCTTAAGTTTAGAGTCCAGGCCTTCATCTCCCTCCTCCTTGCCAGCATCTTTGTGGGCTTGGCTTCCGGGACGATGTCTATGACCGATATCGGCAAGACTATCGAAAGCAGCATGGGGAGCAGCCTCGGTTTCATCGCCACCATCATCGGGGTTGGCGCAATCTTTGGCGCAATGATCGAACATTGTGGAGGTGCTCAAAGCCTCGCCAACGGAATGCTCCGCATCACCGGTGAAAAAAGAGCCACTTGGGCGATGCTCTTTTCCGGCTTTCTGATTTCAATCCCAGTCTTCCTCGACGTCGCTCTAGTCATCCTTGCTCCGATTATTTATGCACTCGCCCGCCGGAGTGGAAAGTCAGTCACTGTTTACGGTATGCCGCTTCTTGCCGGAATGATGGTCACTCACTCCTTCGTCCCTCCTACTCCTGGACCAACTTGGGTCGCCTATACTTTGGGCATCCCAATTGGAACTGTCATTCTTTACAGTCTCCTCGTTGGAATTCCCACCGCAATCCTCGCAGGAATTTCCTTCGGGGGGCGCATTGCCGCCACCATTCACATCGATCCCCCCGAGTTGGAAACCACCGAGGAAGAGAACCCTCCCTCGTTCGGTATGATCGCAGCAATTCTACTTCTCCCCATTGTCTTGATCGTCGCGGGCTCGATAGTGGAGCAATCGGTAGGAAGCAGTTTGCCCACTGGAATGGAGAAAACTGAGCGCTCTAAAGAGATTAGCGAACTCCTAGGATCAGCGCCTCTGTGGCAACAAACGATTTCGTTTCTTGGTCATCCCATCATCGCGCTCCTCCTCGTCACCTGCCTCAGCCTTTGGCTCCTTGGGACGAAACGAGGTGCTTCCCGCAATACACTCATGGAGGTTTCTACGAGAGCCCTTGGGCCAGCTGGAATTATCATTCTTATCACTGGTGCCGGTGGAGTTTTCAAAGGGATGCTCGGAGCATCAGGAGTCGGGGATGCCCTCGCAAATGCTTTGGATGGACTCGGCATCTCTACTCTCTTACTAGCCTTTCTCTTTTCTTCAATCTCCCGGATTGCGCAGGGTTCAGCTACTGTCGCCATGGTCATGGCAGCCACCCTAATGTCGCCCATCCTCGCTAAGCTCGATCTATCCGACGCCAAACTCTCGCTGATCGTCGTCGCAATCGCCTGCGGTGCAGCCGGCTTTTCACATGTCAATGACAGTGGTTTCTGGATGGTAAGTCGATATCTCCGCATGACTGAAAAAGAAACTCTCAAAACCTGGAGTGTCGTTTCAACAGCGGTAGCCTTCATTGGGATTACTCTCGCCTCAATTGTCTGGTTCGTTGTTTCATGAAATCTCTCGTGATTATGGGAGTCAGCGGCTCCGGAAAGACAACCGTGGGCAAGCTTCTCGCTCAAAAAATTGGGCGTAGATTTCTAGATGGTGACGACTTTCATCCTCCCGAAAATGTCGCCAAAATGTCTTCGGGAATCCCCCTAACCGACGAGGATCGCCTGGGCTGGCTAGAGACTCTCGCCTCCATCATCCACGAAGCTGATAATCTTACTATCATTGCGTGCTCGGCTCTGAAAGCCAGTTATCGCGAAATTCTCAAAGAAGCCGAATTCATTTTTCTCTATGGTTCCCCCGAACTCCTCGCAGAACGAATCAATCAAAGGAGCGGACACTACATGCCACCCCGACTTCTACAGTCGCAACTTGAAACTTTGGAGGTCCCTACAAATGTCCTCGCTCTCAATGTGGTCGAATCACCACAGACGCTTGTTGAGCAAATAATGGCTCGTTTTAATCTCTAATCTAGCGAGCGATTGAAAAAACTCTCTCTCCTCAAAGCGCATAATACTACTTTCATACACAGCATTTCTCCCATTTTGCAGGACAAAGGACATCCAAGGTAATATTCAAGAGTAAATCAGAACAACATGGCTATTTGGGTTGCGCTTCTGCAAACGGAAATATGGTCGATTTATTTGAGTGCTTACCAATCGCACCTTCTAATCACCTCGACGTTGAACAAGAATCTACAGAATGAAATTTAGGATGATGAAATTCAGTATCTTTTCATATTACAAAGAAGCTCCTAAACATCTTCTAGCGCTCGATTACCGTTGAAACCTTTTCTCCCAATTTTTCTTTTATTAACCAACTTTCACTTGGCTGCTGAATCGGCTGAGGGTGAGAGGCTCTTTGCTCTAAAAGTCAAACCTCTCTTTTCCTCACGCTGCATGGCTTGCCATGGTGAAGAAGGCAAAAAAATCAAAGGCGGCTTAGACATGCGAAATCGCGCAGCTCTCCTCAAAGGGGGAAATGAATTTGGAGCGAAAGTTCTCGTCCCCGGTGATCCCTTAAAAAGCCAACTTTATCTTGTCACTACCCGGACGGTGGAGGACTACGAAATGCCACCCAAGGAAGCCGACAAACTCTCCAAGGAGGACACTCGGATCATTCGTGATTGGATCAAAGCCGGAGCACCCTGGCCGAATGATGAACGCGTGTCCCAAATCCAAAAACAATTCGCCGAGGGGGAAAAAGTAACCACCTCCAAGGCCCTCAATGAAGATTGGCAAAACCGCCGATACGAATCGAAAAAACTCTGGTCTTATCGTCCTCTTAAAAAAATCACGGTTCCCAAGAACAGGCATCCCATTGATCACCTCATTTCAAAAAAACTCGCAAAGGCAAACCTCACACCTGCTCCCCCCGCCAACTCTCGTGAATTGGCTCGACGCCTCTCATTTGGCCTCACCGGACTTCCCCCTTCACCCGAAGATCTTATAAGTTTCAAAGATGCTAGTGAATACGCCACTCGTCTTATGGCTACTCCTCATTATGGAGAACACTTTGCCCAACACTGGCTCGATGTCTCTCGTTATGCTGACTCAGCTGGCTTCGCCAATGATTACTACCGCCCCCACGCTTGGCGTTACCGTGACTACGTAGTGCGAGCTTTTAACAAGGACAAACCCTACCCCGATTTTGTTCGCGAACAAATAGCTGGTGACGAAATCCCTTCACGCTCTCCTGAATCACTCATTGCTACTGGCTTCCTCCGCATGGGACCATGGGAACAAACTGGGATGTCAGTTTTCAAAGAGACTCGACAATTTTGGCTCGATGACGTCACCGATTCGGTCGGCCAGACCTTCCTCGCTCACCCAATGCAATGTGCAAAATGCCACGACCATAAATTCGACCCTGTTCCCACCCGAGACTACTATCGCATGATGGCGATTTTCTCGACCACTCAGTTTGCGGAACACGAGGTCACTTTCCTGAAAAACGAAAACCTCAATCATTTTGAGTCATCACACAACTTAGTGATGACAAAAATCAATGGCTACGAGAGGCAACGCTCAGCACTTGAACAGAAGATGCAGGCCAATCGTAAAAACGAAACTGGCGATGCTAAGATCGGGGATAACGGGCTCGATCCTGGAGACGAAGCTTCCAATGCCCGCATCCTCAAAAACATATCACGTCATAAGATTGAGGCTGACCGAACAAAACCCCATGCCCATGGTGTTTTTACAGGCAAGACGATCAAGAAGAAAAACATCTCAGGCCTCATAGAACCCGTTACCAAACCTTGGGATGGTCCCGGCTATATTGAGAAAGACACTATCCTCACTGGAGGAAGTGTTTACTCCCCCGGAGACTCGGTAAAACCCGGTGCACTCAGCGCTGCTGAATCACTCGGGAAAATGAAACCCTCTAGTTTCCCGGATGGAAAAGGCAAGAGGCGCCTCGCGCTAGCCAACTGGATTGTCGATTCCGCTAACCCTCTCACCGCGCGCGTTATCGTTAACCGCGTCTGGTCGTGGCACTTCGGCAAAGCAATCGCCGGGAATCCAAACAACTTTGGTGGGACTGGCGCGATTCCTACTCATCCCGAACTACTCGACTACCTCTCTCTCTGGTTCATCGAAAACGGTTGGTCCATAAAAAAACTGAACCACCTTATAATCTCATCGGCCGCCTATCAACGCAGCTCATACCACCCAGCTCCCGACCTCGTCACAAAACTAGATCCCACGCAGGCCCTCTACTCAACCTTCAAGCCCAGACGCCTTACCGCCGAAGAACTCCGGGACGCTATACTTATTGCGAGTGGCGAACTCAATCGCGAGATTGGAGGCCTTTCCGCTCGACCCGACATAAACCTTGAAGTGGCCCGGCAACCCCTTCAGATCATGGGTGGATCTGCCTCGGTCTACGAACCCGATCCCACTCCCGAACAACGAAACCGGCGGAGTCTTTATGCCGAAAAACTTCGAGGCCTCCGCGATCCTTTTTTTGAGACCTTCAACCAGCCCGGCTCAACCAATTCCTGCGAAATTCGCGAAACTTCTACGGTGGCCCCACAAGCCCTTACCCTTATAAATTCCCAAGAAATGCACGACCGAGCCCTCGCTTTCGCTCATCGTCTTGCAAAGGAAACTCAAGACGACAAACAAGTTATCAAGCGCGCTTTTCAACTCGCTCTTAGCCGCGCACCTAGTCCCAAGGAAGCGTTAATCTTCCTTGAGGCATGGCGAACAGCCACCTCGGATGAATCAACGCTCTCTCCAAAAAACTCCATACTTCCCAACTCCATCATGCGGACTGTTCGCGCAGAAAAAACCGGAGAATTTTACACCTTCAAAGAATTTCTTCCAGTTTCTAAACTGTATAAAGCCGATCTCGATCGTAGCCGGTGCAATGCTCGTATTCGGGGACTTTCCCACCTCTGTTTGGTCATTTTTAACTCAAATGAATTTGCCTACCTCGACTAAAGCTATGAGTCATCACTTTCATGCAAATCCAACCCGGCGGGAGGCTCTATATGGCCTTGGAGCCGGGCTTGGTTCAATTGCCTTTTCCTCCCTGCTTCAGGGCGCTGGATCCAAGACTATCCACCATCCAGCCAAGGCGGAGCGTTGTATCTTCCTCATGATGGAGGGAGGCCCTTCACACATCGACACTTTCGATCCCAAACCCCAACTCACCAAACGTCACCTCCAAAAATTCAATCGCCAAGGCGAGAAGGAAAGCGCGATGTCTTCCGGACAACGATACTTTGTCAAAAGTCCATTTGAATTTGAAAAATCCGGGCAAAGCGGAGCTGATATTTCGTCGGAGTGGGTGCATCTTAAAAACCAAGTCGATGACATCTGCTTCTATCGCGGAGCAAAAGTAGACTCAGTGAACCACCCAACCGCATGCTACCAGCTCAATACTGGTAATCGCTTTGGCGGCGATCCAGGGATTGGCTCGTGGGTCACTTATGGTCTCGGGAGTGAAAATCAAAATCTTCCTGGGTTTGTTGTGCTTCCGCGTACCTCTTACCCACAAGGAGGGGCTGGTAATTGGTCGAATGGCTTCCTCCCGGCTGACTTTCAGGGGACTCCACTCCGTCCCAAAGGCAGCCCTATTCTCGATCTTAACCCTCCCACAGGGACGTCACGTCAACGCCAACGGCAAAACCTTGATCTCCTCGCTAAACTTAACCAAGACCACCTTGCAAGACATCACGATCGAAGCGAACTAAGCGCTCGTATGGCATCCTACGAATTATCTTACCGTATGCAAACGGAGGTCCCAGAGCTCCTTGATCTCAAAGGCGAGCAAGAATCCACTCTCGAAGAATACGGCATTGGCCAGAAAGACACTGACGCTTTCGGGCGAAAATGCCTCCTTGCCCGCCGACTCGTAGAAAAAGGAGTTCGATTCGTACAAGCCTACGCCGGGAATTGGGATAGTCATGACTATATTGCACGTGCCCACGGCTCCCTCATTCGATCAGTCGATAAGCCGATCGCTGCGTTACTTAAAGATCTCAAACAACGCGGCATGTTAGAGAACACTCTTGTCGTTTGGTGCGGAGAATTTGGCCGCACGCCCGACAACGGAATGCGGGGTGGGTTAAGCTATGGCCGCGATCACAACGCCAACGCTATGGCCATGTGGTTTGCTGGCGGTGGGACGAAAGCCGGACACACGATCGGCGCCACTGACGACATCGGCGCAGAAGCCGTCGACTGCGTCCACCATATTCGTGACGTCCACTGCACCATTCTCCATCTCCTCGGCCTAGATGACAATAAGCTCACCTACTACCACGCAGGACGCCATAAGCAGCTCTCACAATTCGGTGGCGAGGTGATTAGAGAGCTCATTGGTTAAGAGATTATTTGGGGCACGAAAAGCACGGCTTCAGCCTCTCTTTGATCTAAAAAACCTATTGAGCTGTAAAGATGGAGTAGCCTTCAAAAATCAAAACATCCTAGGGCTTCCACCAAGCATCGAGAACCTTGGTCATCTCCGCCACCTTCTCGGGATTGGCCTCTGCTAGGTTATTCTTCTCATGGGGATCTGCCTTCACATTATAAAGTTCGGGCTTGCCTTCTAGGTTATTGGGATGTGCTGCCGACTTCCCAGCATAAGGTAATCCATAGTTCTCGGGGTCATGTAAAAGTAGCTTCCAATCGCCTTTCACGACATAGCGCGACTCCATGTTTGCGGTCCGATCATTAATATTAAACATATCGTGGTTGCCATCGAATCCAAAAACAACATCGCGCTTTTTAAGCGCAGCTGTATCCCTAAGATCCACTCCAGTCATTGCCTTGGGAATATCAACTCCAGCCGCTTTTAAGATGGTCGGTGCAATATCGACCGAAGAAACCAAAGTCTTCCTGTCCATCTTGGATTCCACCTTCCCCGGCCACTTGATCATGATTGGGGTGCGGACACCCATCTCATAGGGGGCCTGCTTTGAAAGAGGTGCATAGCGGCCAGAATCAACCGACTGAATCCAGCCGTTATCGGTTACGTAAATCACGATGGTATTCTTGGACAGGCCACGGTTATCGAGTTCTTCAAAAAGCTCTCCACAAGTTTGATCAAACCACTCAACCATCGCGTAATAACGCGCCACAAATTTGCTTTCCCCCTTCTTGAGATACTTATCGAAGAGGTCTTTCGGAGGATTATGAGGAGTATGTGGAAGAAAAGGAGCATGCCAGATGAAGAAGGGCTTTTTCTCCTTTGCTGCTTCATCGAGGAAACCCTGGATTGGCTTGATGCCCTCGCGCGAAATCTTCAAACCTGCATCACCATGGCGGCCACCTTTGGCTGGATCAGCATGGGTCATAGCATGGGTAAACCCGTGGCGTTGGGGCTTACCCTCCCACCACTTCCCAGTTTGCAAACTCAGATAACCCGCCTTACCAAGAAGCCGGGCTAAGCCATCCCGCTTTTCATAGTCCGCATAGATTTGCTCATGAATTTTACCCTCTTGCAGGTGATTTCGGTTGAATTTACCTTTGGACTTACCCTTTTTTCTTATGTCATTTCCAGTGATTCCATGAACCGGAGTGTGCAGTCCGGAAAAGATCGAAGCCAAGGATGGTCGACAAAGCGGAGAGGTCACATAGCCGCGTGTGTAGGTCAGCGATTCCTTAGCAAACTTATCTAGAACCGGCGTTTCAATCATTTTGTGACCCATAAACGAATAGTCCGTCCACGACTGGTCATCTGAAAGAATAAGCACCACATTGGGACGTTCGTCGGAGAACCCCAAATGGCACATTGCAAAGTATACGAAAAATAGAAAGCGCTTCATCATTAACGAGGCTATCTTCCTACCCCACCTTGAAAAGCAGATATTCTTATCGGTTATTTTTACCGCGAAGCTTGTATCTCACAAAGTCCGAACTCAGATCCCCAAGGAAAACTAGGGCAGCCCCCAAAGCGACCCACAAAACCATTTCATCATAGTAAAGGGACACCTTGGCATCGGAGATTAACAAGCCCAGTGAAGCCACTCCCAGCATTCCAAGCACTGTTGCCTCACGAATACATGATTCCCAACGATAGAAAAGAAAGAGAACCATCCGAGTAAAGCCTGCCGGAACCAATGCCCCAACATAAGACGAACTCCTCGAACCTCCCTGCGCTAAAATCACCGAACTTGCCCGACTCGTTGTATTATCAATCACCTCAGCCCCAAGTCGCATCAAAATCCCGCAATTGTGAATCGCCAGCGCAAGGATCAAGGCCCAAACCGTAGGTCCAAAAATTCGGAGAAGTAAAAAGGCGAGAATAAACTCCGGCATGGCTCTTCCCAGCATCGCGACAGCTCGTAATATCGACCCAATAACAGCCCGCCAAGCGAGGCATCCATCCCAAATCCCACGAGGCCTAGATGAAGCCAGCGTGCGAGCAGAAAACCCCACCACTATCAAAGACAGGGCCCCAGCAAGTAAGATGGAAGCGGTTCCAAGATGAAAGGTTTGCCATACGGCTTGGCTTCCTCCTTCCGACATCTTTTCTCCAAACCAAGATCCAAACTCTCTCCAATCACCATCAGCTTCCCGCACTGGATAAGGAACAATTTCACCCGTAAATCGGTCCAGGTTTCGCATTCTTTGCTCCCAACTGACACCCGCTCCCCAGCGATCTTCAAGCGCCCAACTCATCGTCCCGCCGATCAAAAAAACCAGTAAGGAGCTCCTTAGGAAGAAAGAGGTTCCTCTAGATTTCCAGAGCTGCGCGATATCGGGCTGACTCACACCAGTTTTTCTTGAGGGAATTCCTTTCGTAAGTAAATTTCGCATTTTGCCCCCCCACCATTCAAAGAAAATAACAACAGCAAGCAGGACATAAAGGTAGGTCCAAATTTCCCGGTAATGGCCATCTTCGTATGCTGTTTTGATCTCGTAGCCCAGCGTTGGGACTCCCACAAAACCCAGCACCGCCGAGGAGCGAATCGCGCACTCGAGGCGATAGAGAGCATAAGTCACCAGATCGGGCAAAGCCTTTGTCACTACTCCTGCACTGAAGGCAGCCAGCCCACCCCCACCACTCATTCGAATCACCCACGCAGCAGAGCTTTCACTCTCATCCAATAATTCAGAAAAGATCTTAGCCAAAGTACCGCCGTAGGGCAGAGCCATCGCCAATACAGCAGCGAGTGGAGATGTTCCGACTGCTGACAAAAAGAGTAAAGCCCACATCAGTTCATGAACCGAGCGTACCGCTGTCGCCATGAGCCTTGAACCAATTCGAATTGTCTGCAAAAAAAGCGAGGAACACGACCACCATGCACGTGATCCTAAAACACCCCAAATAATACCAATCAACAATGCGAGGCTCATCGCGGCAACCGCATATCGCAGAGTCAGCCATAGCGCCCTACCCAGTTTATGAATAAAATCCACCTCGCTTTCCCGCATTTCAGGATCTTCGAAATCTAGGGCCGGGCTGAACGCCGCTATCAGAAACTCCGATGCAGTTTCTCGCCCTCCTTGATTAGGAAGTAATGCACTCGGCTTAGCTCCAATCACCCAAAGCCCAGCGAAAAACAGGATTACTCCTAAAAAAAAGAACCATCGCCTTCGCATCACGAGAGATCGTAAAGTTGCGTAAGATCAATCTCATCAGGCGCTCCATCCATCACCACTTGCCCTTTCCGCAGACCAATCACTCGGTCAAAATAGCGCTTCGCTAGGTCGATATCGTGAAGACTCATCACAAGAGTCTGTCCCTCTTCCCTAGACAGCCCTATCAACAATTCTACGAGGCTCTTGGCACGCTCGGGATCAACCGCGCTTACCGGCTCATCAGCTAGAATCATCTGCGGTCGTTGATAAAGAGCTCGTGCAATCGCTACACGCTGCTGTTGGCCACCCGAAAGATGATCCACCCGATGAAAAATCTTCTCCTCAATACCTACCCGCCTCAACAAATCTGCAACCTCTTCCTTCTCCCGGCTTCCCATCAAAAGAAGGCTTCTCATCAGTCCCAAAAAACCTTTTTCGGAGGCCCGTCCACAAGAAATATTCTGGTTCACCCGTAGATTAGGAACCAGCCCAAGGTCCTGCGGAATCCAAGCAATCTTTGATCTCACTGTTTTAAGAGCCTTCCCCGAAAGATTTTTCACCTCTTTACCATTCAAAATGATTCTTCCCGACGAACACTCCAATCGACCATTCATCAGTCCGAGTAAGCTGGTCTTTCCACAACCACTCGGGCCGATCAAGCACACCTGTTCACCCGGTCGGATCTCAAGGTCGATCGAATCAACCGCAACAATCGAATCGTAGGTTAAAGTCGCTGACTGAAGTTTTAACATCAAAAACAAGGTGAGTTTTTCGATAAGAACACCACCCTTATCAAGTTTAGAAGTTTATCGGAGGACTAGCGCATCATCCCCAGCTCTTTTGCAACTTCGGCG
>CESF01096625.1_pt1 | contig 10988 bp, 11 predicted proteins | sample 356331 | NCBI WGS metagenome assembly CESF01 (sample SAMEA2621779, study PRJEB7988) | marine metagenome | biome: marine biome (ENVO:00000447); feature: surface water layer (ENVO:00002042); material: "saline water (ENVO:00002010), including plankton (ENVO:xxxxxxxx)" | depth 5 m
TTTTTTTTGATTGAGAGTTCATGCTCTATTTCATGATTGCATTCAAATGGATAAGAATGGTTTTTGACATCATAAGGAATCCATAATTCATTTTGAGTTTCAAACGCTTGACATTATAGTTTTCTAATTCCGTAACGGATTGCTCGTGAGCACGGAAGGTATCGCTTTTTCTTCAAAATCCTATGCACTTTCTATTCATGCATAAATACTAAGTAACAATTTAAGAACTTTTACATTATTAATCAAATCACATTGATTCATTGATTTCACGCCATAGCCGTTTTGCTCGAGCGGGACAATTATCAATAGTGTAGGCAAAAAATGACTCAATCAGCGGAACGCTATAAATATCTTGAGCCATATCAATGGTGTCAATTTCATCCATGGACATGCTTGAGTCAAACATCGCTTTGGCAGTACCCTTTTCAATTGCATCACCGGCAGACTTTCCGGAACAATATTGTTTGCCGGACTGAAAGCCGATTGAATTCGCCAACTCAATTCCTTGCTTGGTGGTTGCAGCCGACACTTCAAGTGGCAAGACCGTCGCAATGGCAAGAGGCGCGGTGACAATGAATTGGTAAACAGCTTTCAACCCTTCAATTGCAAATTAATCACCCAACTGTAGTCATGAACTAGCAATAAAGCAACAATTAAACGTGATAGGCCTTTGCCTTCTAACACAATCATACGCAACTGCATGAAAATGGTTAGCGCGGCATAACTAATCATTTAAATCAATGCCTTTGTGAGGAATTTGATAAGCATTAGAGAAGCAGTGCTGGTTTTTGGCGACTTGAATTCCTAGAATCAAATGAATTGGCTTAAACAATGGGATTAATGTCAGGGGATTTTATCTATATTCGTCATCGTTAGATCTCCTTCTCTGAAGTGATGACGTTTGAGTTCGGAATAACGATATTAGGCGCTACAAGATTGGTGCTGAGATTTTTGATATCGTTGATAGAAGTATGGACAAAGGCACAAGAAGTCTTTGACGCAGTTTTTGTTAATAATCATTTGAGCCATGCTTCGCCTAGGATGTGATCATTGCTAATGAACTCAGAAATGGCGTACAAGCTCATCAACACTGAGTTCCCTGATCAAAACCAGACTTTTATCGATAGTCTTGAGTCAGCGCTGTGGGCAGTTCAGAAAATCAAGGGATCACCTGGAACAATTGAAGATTTGATCAAGGAAATTGAAAAAGCCAAGGCATTAGCCAATAAATAGGTTATGCCTTAGAAAGCCCTGGCAGGCGTCAATCGCTTAAACATTATGTCTACATGGCGATGTCTTTTGCTGTGTTATTGCGAATCCAACTACTGACTATTGGAAATAAATAACTACGCTTCAACGATTACAATTCAGCCGCTCTACGTGAGTACTAGGACAATATCAACAATAAGCCTCTATGAGCCTGTGATTTGGAGCAAATCGAAGCAGGAATAGCCTCCAAACCACTCTCTGCGTGTGATTAGTCATCCTGAGGTGGCCAATCAAAGAATCAAAGATCTTCTCAGCGATTGATGATGAGGTTTTTTGAAGAGTTTTCGCAAGCGTTGTCTCGCTGAGCACCCTGTTGCTGCATTAGGTGGACCACTTGACCGTGACGCCTTCAGGCTTCGACCTGGAGTTACCAGAAGGGGCGACAAAGTGAGGATTCGTTTCCGGCTACGAGGCCGGTTTACTGCACCTTCACGACAGTCACCCCAAGTCGAAAGAGAGTCAGATCAGAGCACTAGAGAAAGGCTGTCACCAACCAGGCAGTCCACTATCAATTTAATGGATTCGGCCAGATCTCACGAATTTGCTTCAAAAGGCCTTCAGCTTCCTGCCCACGAGCTTCGCAATGGGTTTGCTCGAGCAACACAGTCACATGACCGACCTTCCGTCCAGGCATTTCCTGCTTTCCATACCAATGCAGGTGAGACCTGGGGATGGCATCAAGTGCAGCAAGCCTCGACTTCAAGGGCTCCGTGCCTTCAGTGGGCAACCCCAGAAGGTTCACCATGATGGCGCCAGGCACCACGAGTTCCGTTGCTGGAACCGGCAGACCCGCGGTAATGCAGAGCTGCTGATCAAATTGACTGCTGCTGCACGCCTCGATGGAGAAATGGCCAGAGTTATGAGTGCGAGGTGCAATCTCATTCACCATCAGCCCAGCTGGGCCGTAGAAAAACTCAAGGGCCATCACGCCCACGTAATTCAGGCTTGTGAGCAAAGAGGCAGCAATGTTGTATGCAGTGGCTTCCAACAGTTGCTCCGACCGCGCTGGAGCCAGTACCCAGTCACAAACTTGATTCTTCTGATGCGTTTCCACCAGCGGCAGACTGCGAATGCGTCCCTGCTGATCACGACTGACAACAAGCGCCAGTTCACGCTCGTAAGTCACCCAGGTCTCCAATAACCAATCCTCAACTGCAACGCTGCTCAACAGCTGCTGAAGAGACTTGCGATTGTTGATCACGCGAGTGCCCTTGCCGTCATATCCGCCATGGGCCACTTTGGCCATCACCGGAAATGTCCAGCCGGCAGGAAGCGCTGGTGAGTCGGTGTTGATCTCATCCAAAGCAATCCAAGCGGGGCTTGGAATCGCTAGATCATCAAGCATTCGCCGCTGAGACAGCTTGTTCACCAGCGGCAGCAAACTGGTGAGGGAAGGGGAAAATTCCACACCATCACAATCCAGTGCCCGCAGAGCATCAACCGGTATCCATTCGTTTTCGAACGTGATGTGCTGGCAGCGCTTCAATAATTCCGCAGTGGCAGCAGCATCTGTGGGTGCACCTGAAACCTGCTGCTGAGCAACTGCGATCGCCGGATCCTGTTCAGACGCGCTTTGCACGATCACAGCAACCTGGCGCGACTTCGCTGCTTCACACAGCATCAATGCGAGCTGACCACCCCCAACAACTCCAATTGTCCCGGCAGCGCTGGCCATAGCCGTTGAATCAATCCCCAGAAGCTTGCCATCCAGCCCCCAAGGAACTTTCTTAAATCACGGATCGTTCCTCACTCAAAGCAAACCGGATGGCCGTCAGCAGCAAAACAATCAGGAACAGCGCAAGACCAACGGTGCATGCATAGCTGATCTCAAGCTCTGCAAATGCCTGGTCATACACGTAGTAAACAAGGGTCCTGGTGGAGTCGGCAGGTCCTCCTTGGGTCATGAGAAACACCTCCTCGAAAACCTTAGTGGCCGCGATAGCTGACATCACTGCCACCAGCGTGACGTAGGGACGCAGCAGGGGAAGGGTGATATCGAGATGTTGTCTCCATCCCTCACTGCCGTCCAATTCAGCAGCCTCATAAAGCTCCTTGGAAATGCCCTGAAGGCCACCAAGAAAGATCACCATGTAGTAGCCCAGCCCTTTCCAAAGGGTCACAAGCATCACTGAAGGAAGGGCCAATAGGGGATTGGTCAGAAATTCGATAGGAATGAATCCAGATCCGATCAACGCTTCGAGCCAACCATTGATCAGCCCGTTCTCTGCATACAGCCAGCGGAAGGCGATAGCCGCGACAACGATTGACACCAGCACGGGTGTGTAAAACGCAGCTCTCAGCCAATGAATTCCAGGTAAGACCCGATTCACGAGTACGGCCAGGGTCAGGGCACCAATGACGATCGGAGGCACAACACTCACGAGGTACACGAGGGTGGTGCCCAAGACGCGATAGAACATCGGATCACCAGCCAGCCTGCGCAGATTGGCCAAGCCGATGAACCGCAGCGGCTCTGAGACATCCAGCCCAGTCTGCGTGAAGCTGATCAACAGAGCCATCGCGGCCGGAATGAGCACGGAGAGGCTCAACAACGTCAGCGCAGGTGCGAGAAAAGCCCAGGCGGTGAGGCTTGTTCGCCGATCTGGCCTCGTGACAGGGTTCATCGAACTCAAAAAGCCTGCGGCTGAGGATAGGGTCAGTCGATCGAATCGCCCGCGGATCGCAACCGCAGCATCGGCTCATGAGCACAGCGCAGGTAGCTGACTTGCAGGAACGCACAAGGATCACGGTGTCCCTGGAGCGGAATCCCTACGACGTGATCATCGGCCGTTCCATGGTGGGAGAGATTGGCGCTGCACTGGCCGAATTACCGATTCGGTCAGGAACCAAAATTCTTGTGGTGAGCAATCCTGACGTCGCAGGGCCCTACGGCGACAGCTGCCTGGGTGGACTCAGAGCTGCAGGCTTCAACCCTGTACTGCTGGAAATCGATGCGGGAGAGGAACGAAAAACACTGCAAACGCTGAGTTTGATCCTTGACAAGGCACAGCAGGAGGGTCTTGAGCGCACCTCCCTGATGCTGGCTCTTGGAGGAGGCGTTGTTGGTGACATGACGGGCTTCGCAGCGGCTTGCTGGCTGCGCGGCATCGGCATCGTCCAGGTTCCGACCACTCTCCTATCGATGGTGGACGCCTCCATCGGTGGCAAAACGGGCGTGAACCATCCAAAAGGGAAGAATCTGATCGGAGCCTTTCACCAGCCGCGCCTGGTGGTGATTGATCCTTTGACACTGAACACGCTCCCCATCCGTGAATTCAGGGCTGGAATGGCCGAAGTGATCAAATACGGGGTGATTGGAGACCCTGACCTGTTCAGCCGTCTGGAGGAGGCCACAGACCTCTCAGATCCCGCAGCAATGGATCCGACATTGCTCCATGACATCCTTGTGCTCTCAGCGGAAGCCAAGGCACTGGTCGTCGCCGACGATGAACGAGAAGGGGGCCGGCGCGCAATCCTCAACTACGGCCATACCTTCGGTCATGTTGTTGAAACCCTGACGGGATACGGCACTTGGCTCCATGGTGAGGCCGTGGCAATCGGCATGGCGGCAGTTGGACGGCTTGCTGTCCAAAAAGGTCTCTGGAGCGAAGCTGATCAACAGCGGCAACTGAAACTCATCGAGAAAGCAGGCTTACCTGTTGCCTGGCCAGCCCTGGATCGGGAGGCAGCGCTGCGGACCTTGCAAGGCGATAAAAAAGTTCGACACGGTCGACTCCGCTTTGTGCTGCCAACAAAGATCGGAAACGTGATCATCAGTGACGAAATCAGCAACGAAGATGTCAACCGCTGCCTTGAATCCCTCAACTGATCAGGTCGGTTCACGCAAGAAACGACTGTTGAGATGCACTTGTTCAGAGCCTTTTGGTGCAAAGCGATGAAAGGCAAACCAGCGCAGCTCACCGAGACAACTGGGATCGACAAGCCTCAGCAGGGCTTCTCTTCGACGCAGCGCTTGCGCCAGCTGATCACTGGGGAGCTGCTGCAGTGCTGTGAGCCGCTCTGCAAGACCCAACGCAAGCAGCGCTTCTCCTTGACGGCAGTGGCCATCCAGAATCCAGCCAGCCTCTGAGGCAGCTCCCAGGAGCGATTCCAAGCACAGGTGAGCGGTGATGTCCTGAGAACCTGCATCACGCAGAACATCTGTGGATGCCTGTTGACGTTTGTAGGCCAAAAGAGTTCCATCAGCGCGCCGCGGAGCGTAATAACGGCGTGACTCCAGGGCGTAATCCACCACCAACAACATGCCATCAGTCATGGCTGAAAAGGCCTCCTTCATCCAGGGATCCAAGGAGTGATGCCATTCCGTCGCCCAGCCTTCCAAGGCTCCACTTGGCGGGAGCTCGAGACCATCACGATTCGCCTGCTCGTCGATCTGATCCTGCAGCAAATGAGGCAAAGGATCGTCATCCCAAGACAGCAGAGGGACTGATGCCTCAGAGGTCGTGAGAGTGACCATCTGACGACGCAGTGAACCACTGCGAAGGATGAGGCGCTCGACCGGCAAAGCATCCAGCAGCTCATGGGCAATGAGGATGCCCTTCACCGGTTCAGCAGCAAGCTCCTCCAAGGAACACCAGCGGCAAGGAATGTTGCCCAGTGATTGAAGACGCTCCCTCTGGCGGAGCTGCATTCCGGGGTTGATTTCAACCAGCACGCACTCCAGGCGCGACAGCCATTCAGCGGCTGAAGCCTGCAGCAGAGGGATCAACTGGGCAATCAGATCAGCTTCCCCTGGCCCCACATCAACGATTGACAGCAGGGCATCTGGATGGCGAGCCGCCAGGGTCTCAAGCCAATCAATCAGCTGATGAATCAGAAGGCCTGCAAAATCCACACCGAGGGAAGGGGACGTAACGAAATCGCCAGCCGTTCCCACTTGCAGTTGACCGCTCCCGTAAGCGCCGTGATCAGGGTCATGCAGTGCCCATTCCATGAAGGTGGAGAAGGGCACCCGTCGGGCATGGTCTTGCAGTCGGTCCAGCAGCCATTCGGGGCAGGGCACAGCTAAGGCCTTCATGTGGTGAGAATGGCGTGCACTCGCTCTAAATCATGGGTGTCCAAGCAATGATGCGTGGCCTGAAGGCCCTGCTGAGCCTGTCGGTTCTGCTGGTGATGTTCGCCGCGCCTGTAGGGGCAATCGATAATCCCGATCTGCTCCCGGACCATCCGACACCGGTGATTGACCTCGCCAAGGCTCTTAGCCAGACGCAGCGCGAATCACTGGAAACTTCTCTCGATGCCTTTGAGCAACGCAGCGGCTGGAAGTTGAGAGTGCTGACGCAATACGAGCGAACTCCGGGTCTGGCCGTAAAGGAGTTCTGGGGTCTAGACGAACGCAGTCTGCTGGTGGTGGCGGATCCGAGGGGGGGCAATCTGCTCAACTTCAATGTGGGTGATGCCCTGTTTGCGCTGATGCCCCGCACCTGGTGGGTTGAACTGCAGACGCGCTACGGCAATCAATTTTATGTGAAGGATCACGGAGAGGACGGCGCCATCCTGGCGGCACTGGACGCTGTGGAACTCTGTTTAGATCGTGGCGGATGCCAAGTTGTTCCAGGACTACCGACGGAGCAGTGGCTCTGGACACTCTGCACTTCAGTCCTGGGTGGTCTAATCGCGGGATTTGCTGCCTATCCACGCAAAGAGGGAGAACGGATTGCCTGGGGGTGGCTGTTATTGCTGTCTCCGCTTTGGGGCATGCTCTTCGGCGTGTTCGGGGTTGCACCGGTGATCACACGAACCAGTGATCTGCTGCCACTGATTCGCAACGGAATGGGGTTCATGGCAGGTGGAATAGGTGCTTATCTCATCGCGGGCGCGACAGTCGGTCGAAAGGTGAAGGAATCCAGCGAGGACGCCTGAGTGAGCTGGGATGCCTTAAGGCATCCCACAAAGAATGGTCGGACCTGTACAAACAGGGGCAGAAATACCCTCGCTCTGATCAGAGCTCTCATTAGAAAGAGCAGAGCGTCGCTCATCACGAATCTTGCGTAACTGAGCCAGATTCAGATTAAAAAAGCCTTGCAGATTAGTGAATCGCTTTACGGGCTGACCGTAAAAGCTTCTTCCGCGCAAGGTCGGAAACGATGCCCATTCAGGGGCCAATTTTGCAGCTAACTGGGGCGTCATTACTCCGTGATCGGTGAGACCCAAAGCTTTACGACGTTGGATCAGAAACAGTGCGCCTTGATCCTGCACTTCGGGACCAAACCCTCTGACGCCGAGACGACGTTTGACCATATCCCATGTAAATGGCATGAACTGGTAGGCACCAGCAGCAGCACTTGCGTAGCGGGAGGAATAAATCACCCGGTTGGGATGGCGGTCCATCGAGGGCATCAGACCACCGCCAAACATGACGCGATAGCCAAGGTCATGACCACCCTTCCAGGTGCCTTCAGCGAAACGAATGGTGTTGAGAATCGCGCGACGCTCGGGAGTGATGATGTAAGGGAGAGCCGATGTCTTGGCATCCTCTTCAAGCATCACCAGCCTGGAACGGGAGCTTTCCAATGCAGGAAGAGCTGCACGCGCCGCTGGAGCTGGAAGAATTGAGAGCAGTGGAACAACACTTGCAACAGCGCCTGAGATACAACGGCAGGCGGTGAGAGCAAGGGAGGTCATACAGATCAATCAGGGGACAGAATCAAACGTTGAACACACAAATGCAGTGAATTCGTTGAGTGATTCGATGGATTCAAAGAATCCAGTGCTTTAAACACGCGCAAACTGTGTCGAACAGACGCCTTCGATCACAGAGAGGCTGTGACAGGCAAGCAACCGTCATGCGAGTCACGCATGTCATGAAAAGCTCAAAAGTCCAGGGACAGAAATGCTTTGAAGCACAGATAAGTTCACCTAATTGAAAAAATCAGCCTTGCTTAACAGTGTTGGATGCGACCGAGCGGATCGCCTCAGCGGCCTGAACGGCCCCGCCAACGCGCAAGGGCGCTCCAGCAGCAGGTTCGAGCGGCTGATCTAGCTTCCAGTCACCGAGTTCAAGTGACTGTCGCGTGAGAATTCGATGGGCCGCATGTCTTCGCAAACCGTCCATCAGCGCAGAGGCTTCAGCAAATCCATGACGTTCCACCACATGAAGTGCGAGACCGCAGGTCATCGCCTCACAAAAACTGCTGAATCCGGGCTTGCCCAGTAGACGATCACAGAACGGCATCACATCCAGAAACCTGATGGTCTGAGGCAGGAACAGCACATTCGTGATTGGCTCAAGCTCCACGCAATCCTTGGGTGAAGGCATCAGAAACAGATGTTGAGGCCAGCGGCTGAAAAGGTCCTTTTGCAGCGAATATCCGAGGCCACCAAAACCCACCAGAACGATCTTTCGACCATCAGCGCGAAGACGCCTCTCCAGATCACGTGGAAGCGGTTCAGGATCTGCTGAAACAAGATCCAGCGTCTGTTCTGGCAGCAACCAGTTCATGGGCAATGAGAACGGGCAGCGCAGCAGAAGCGTTCCGCTTCGATAAGCCCGTTTGGCGTTATTAGCCCAATCGAGAAAGGCACCACCAAAGGGTGCATAAATCTCATCCCAGCCAAAGTTGCCCATCCAGATCAGAGGAGCATCAAGCTGACGTGCCAGCTCGGCTGCTGCAGGCGGAATATCAGCGAGAACAACACATTGGCTGTCCTGCCCCAGAATCCAGTCGACCTCGCGCTGTAGAAGCCTGGGGAGATCGATCTCGAGTTGCTGAAGACCTTGCAGGGTTGCCTGCTGATCAACTCCGAGCGCATCGGCCTGAAGCATGCCCACATCCCAGCGACCCACTCTTCTGCTGACTGGCACATCTCGGAGCACAAGGTCGAGAAAGGTCTCGTCCACGCAGGAACTGATGACCAGATGCCAATCCGGCTGGAGTCGATGCAACTGGATGAGAACCGCCGCCTGACGGGCAGCATGGCCATAGCCATGCGTACTCACGCAGACATAAATCAGCATGGCGTCTGTTCTGTCGTGGCAGAACGAAGCAAAGTCTGCTCATACGTCAGTTCGCCACTGGGGCGATACCAACGGTGACTGACCAACGATGGTTCAGTACCTGTGAATTCGACCCAAGTGAGGTGATGCAGCGGCTGACCTGACTCGTCTACACCAACTCTTGGCACGCATGCTGCATTCACAAAGCATGTACCTCGGCGATCCCGGTGAAACGTGATTCGTTCACCACGTTGTCCCCTGAGTTGATGGTGCATGTGGCCAAACACCACGAGATCAGCCGGACGGATTCGCTGCATACGATCCAGTGCGATGGCCAGATCCCGATCACCCCAGTCGATATGTGGCTGCTTCCAATCACGACCACAGGGGCTGTCCGCAGAAGAACCCAGGCCCGTCGGACCGGAATGAGCCAGCACAACCAATGGCCAGTGTTCGGGGGCCTGCTTGGCCGCATCGACGATCCAATCGGCCGACTGTGTTTCTGTGATGGGGCCGAACACCGCTTGGACCGCCTGTGAGAGGTGAAACCCACCTCCTGCACTGCATGGTCGGGCACCAACGACCGCCAGCGCTGGCTGGCTCCATGCCCGTAATTTCCAGGGGCAGTGGCGATCCCCCAGCATCGTGATCTGCTGTTGCAACAGATCACCGCTTCTGTCGCGTCCACGGTCATGATTTCCAAGCAGGACGGCCACAGGCAGCGACAGCTGGGTGATGCTCTTGACCAAACGGAGGTCTCCATCACTGAGATCTCCCACAAACAGGAGTGCATCCGGTTGCAGTCGCTCAATCAGATCCACATCCCCTTTACCCCAGTCACCATGGAGGTCTCCGGCAATGGCAACACGGAGTGATGTCAGAACGACTTCTAGGCTGGTCTCATCTTGCCCCAGAAGGCCCCGATGAGCTCTGACACCGCACTCATCGCGGCGATCAACCAGCTCCGCCAGGAACGCAACGCCGTGATCCTGGCGCACTATTACCAGGAGCCCGAAATCCAGGACATCGCTGATTTCATCGGGGACTCACTCGAGCTGTCGAGAAAGGCTGCCAATACTGATGCCGATGTGATCGTGTTCTGTGGGGTGCACTTCATGGCGGAGACCGCGAAGATCCTCAGCCCTGAAAAAACGGTAGTGCTGCCTGATATCGATGCGGGCTGCTCACTGGCCGACGATTGCCCAGCCGATGAATTCGCCAGCTTTCGCGAACGTCATCCCGACCATCTGGTTGTTAGTTACATCAATTGCACAGCGGCCGTGAAGGCTCAGAGCGACCTGATCTGCACCAGCAGCAATGCCGTGGATCTGGTGAAACAGCTGCCAGAAGAACAACCGGTGCTCTTTGCGCCTGACCGAAACCTCGGACGCTGGGTGGAGCGACAGAGCGGCCGTGAACTCACGCTCTGGCCGGGGCGCTGTTTTGTGCATGAAACCTTCAGTGAAGAAGCACTGCTCAAGCTCAAACTGGAGCATCCAGAGGCTGAGGTGATCGCCCATCCGGAATGTCAGGAAAATCTTCTGGATCTTGCCGATTTCATCGGATCCACAAGCAAACTGCTGATCCACTCCGAAATCAGTGACTCCAAGACATTCATCGTTCTCACAGAGCCAGGGATCCTGCATCAGATGAAGCAGCGGGTCCCTGAGAAGAAATTGCTGGATGTTCCTGGACTGGATGGCTGCAGTTGTAACGCCTGTCCTTACATGCGCATGAACAGCCTGGAAAAACTCCGCGACTG
>CESF01074917.1_pt1 | contig 10972 bp, 8 predicted proteins | sample 356331 | NCBI WGS metagenome assembly CESF01 (sample SAMEA2621779, study PRJEB7988) | marine metagenome | biome: marine biome (ENVO:00000447); feature: surface water layer (ENVO:00002042); material: "saline water (ENVO:00002010), including plankton (ENVO:xxxxxxxx)" | depth 5 m
CAAGCTCTACCTCTCAGATTGCTAAGCATTGCAGGATGGGCCCCTGTACTGCTGTGATTCAGGCAAGCCCCAACAGGTGTCTTCCTGTAGGGGCAGTCCTGGTCCTGGACGGGGAACTTAAAAACCTAACGTTTAGGCTTCCTATTCGTTGTATCAAAAAAAGCAAAGTCCCTCAACCTTTCGCGGGCTTCTAAATCGCAAAAGATTGATGGTTGTGGGACTGTTGACCCCGTCCAAAGAGTCACAAAACTATTTTGGGTCTCCTTCGCCTTTGTTTAGTGAGAAAAGTTCTCAATAGCTGTAACCATTGAGCGTCGAGCATGAAAAAAGGCGAGCCCTCTCGCCTTCATTCTGTCTTCTAGCACTGATCTGCTCTGGGGAAGAGAGGAAATTTTGACGAGCATAAAAAAAGATCTCTTTCCACAGAGACCTTTATTTGAGTTAGAGCCTCTTCCCAGAGGTTTCGTTCTGCAGATCCCGTCCAAGGAACGCTTTGCATACTGTAACACTTCTGTAACGGCTTGTAAAGGCCTCTGTGCGTCGATCTGTTGTTTCTTGCTTTTGTCCCGAGTGGTCGGGCATCAAAAACCATTTCACTCCTTGCATGCCATCGTGAAACCCTGTTTTGCCTGATTTTTCTTTGGCTTTTGCATAAAAAAGGAGCAGTGTGGCTTTGCTCCCCAGTCATGTGTTCTTGTGTGAGCAGCCATCGCCGCCAAATTAAGCATGATGTATCGCTACGAACATGTTTGTACCGATCCATACAAAGGTGCGAAAAGCTTGTGAGCAGGCTTAATTCATGTTTTGGGACTCGTGCTAGTTCTCCCCGCAAGCTTCTGATCTTGCTCTCCCGGGAGCAGACGGCTGAGGTGGATGCAGATTGTTGGACAATGGGATTACATTTTGGCTATGCCCAGACCAGACACACAAAAGGAACTTGAGAGGATCGAGCAGGAGCTGAATGCAACAGCTTCTCCACCAATGGAAGAAGGCCGTGTTGCAAGAGTCAACCGCAAACAGCCGCATTTAGATGCAGTACTGCTTGGTGTTGTTGCTCTGCTTGCTGCTTCATTCCTTCTTCCAATCATCAAGTCACTGAATAATGAAAATATCGATTCACTTAGTGCTGGCTCTCTTGGTGCTGCCATTGGGCTGGCAGTTGGTTATGTAACAGGCCGATCACGTCCGATACAAAAAAGAAGTCCAAAGGTCAAGTCTGGTTGATGAACAGGAATGAGGAGATGCTCGTCCAGATCAAATCCGATGTACAAACAAACTTTGCAGTTTGATGTGGTGAGCTTCCTTGGTTTGTCGCCAGCCATCACTGAAGTTCATTCAGGCCCGTCGTCGACGATTGCGTCAGGGGAGGCATCGAGCGTTCTTGCTCTGGTGATTTCTGTTATTTCAAATCGTCCTTGGTCCATAAGAGTCGCTCTGCCTTCTTTGGTATCAAGCAATTTGTTGAGGTCCTTTCCAGTGAGTATTGTTTTTAATTCCTTGATTTTGCCCTTGACAGTCAGTTTCAGCGTGACTTCTTGTGAGTAGCTCATTTGTTGTTAGTAGCAGTTGTTTGCTGTCGCTTGCTCGTCTGTTCCAAGTCCGTTCCTTGCTCGCCTCGACATAGATGCAAATGGCAACTGACAAGCCTTCTTCTGGGTAGAGCTCGTTGAATGCCTCAAAGATTAGTGCAATCCTGTCAGCTCTCAACATTCGTTGCTTACTTTCCTTTTGGATGATGCTTAGCCAATTTTGGATCTAATTTGGAAGACATCTCGATTATGATCGGTATTTGGGACTGAAGGGAAATAAGTCGAACGTTTATGCACGCAAGGGATCATGGCTGTCTTATGTGCAGATGGTGATTCTTTGATTGAACACCATTCCATCGCTCTAGTCGATTAACCAGTCGTTGCTGTCCAACTCAGTCAATTTCGCACCACACGCAGTGCTTTGTTCGTTTGAACCATCTTTCCGCTGGTTACTTTATGGGTTGGCTTTTTTATATTTCTCCACAGCTATTGCAATGCAGTCTTCGTCAGATTCCGTTGCTTGATCATCATCAGCAACGGCTTCGAGGCAATTCTCAGTGATGTCACTCATGACATAGTCAGGCACACCAGGTACAGCTGTAACCGCAAGGGGTGCCGTAAGTGCAACAACGAGTGTGGCGAGTGCAGTTTTCATAGGACTTGAAGATCACTAATAACGTCTAGCTACGTCAAGCACATCTAGGCAACGGCGATGGGTAGCACTCTCCACTCACCAAGCGCGAAAGTCGGTTTGCCTGCGTGGGCGCTGCAGCGCTGGTACATCCTGAGCCCTTCACCCTGCTCTCTGCCTCTAGGAGTTATCAGTTTTGAGTGGTTGGCTCGAGGATCCGTTCTGGCTCATTTGCTTTCCGTAATCGCGCGCGACCTTTCATGCCAACGCTCTTGAGTGCGGCATTTGCGGCTGCCAGTAGCTCTACTTGTTCAGAATCAGTTCGGAATACTGCGCTCGCAGCACCATGAATGCCAAGGAACACTCCACAGGGCTTCTTCAAGACATTAAAAAACCCAGCGAGTGACTGGGCTTTGCTTACCTATTGAACGGAGAGGGTCGGATTCGAACCGACGGTGCCCTTGCAGACACGCTGGTTTTCAAGACCAGAGCCATAAACCACTCGACCACCTCTCCAAGAGGCATCGATATATTATCATCTCGACAGGATTAACCCTGGCAACGAAACTCTGTTTGTAGTCCGTACAATAAAAATTATTTTTTAAGTGAATGACATAGTCTCAAGCTATATTGCAAATTTGATCTTTTATTTAATTCAGGTTCTATCTAGTCTAAAGAGGGCTTGGCTTAGGCCAAGCCCTTGATTCCACCTTTTAGCTATTGGGTTTTGCTAGGGGCAAAAGGCATTTATCCGAATCGCAACCAGCCGGACCTGCTTCCGTCAGCTCTCCACTGTCATACCTTTGCAATGCGTCGAAGAAGTCATTGTTGACTCGACGTTCAATGACTTCTTTCTGCATGCGTTCGTAGGTTTGTGCGTCGATTGGTTCGAATGGCAAACGAGGGAAGGTTGCATTCGCATCGAATCGAGCAAGGAGTGCTGCAGATATGTAACCTCCACCTTCTTGGATCGTCTGATGAAGAGCATCAGTTAATGGTTCAATCTCATGCTCACGAAATTCGATCGTTGCCGATGTGTTGTGGGCAGTGAAGTGTGATTGCACTTGCATGTAGAAGTCAAACTGTGCCAATGCTGAGAATGCATTGATGTCCACAGTGTCTGCTCCGGGCAGATTTGCCCAACTCACCTCGGTAGGAATTTCTACCAACCATTCTGTGCAGCGTGAATCGAACGGATCGTTCAAGAGACGACCTTGATCATCCTTATCGGACTGAGACGGAACCACTGTGTAGCCGTAATCCATGCAGGCCATTGCTACAGGATCGTTTTTGCGGAATGTAATCCTGCGAATAAAGCGTTGAGCTTTTGGTGGATGCCATCCAGGCGCAGCACCCGTAAGCAGGCTTTTTGTTCCAGCGGGCTGAACGGTGGTGCAGCGGTTCGGACGCCTGAGATCATGACGATCGCAGTAATCCCATACGGTTTCATTCACGATTGATTTCCACCGCTTTAAGTAGTCGGCCTCTTGCTTTTTGTAGTGCAGACCTTCTTCAGTCTCAGGCCTCCCTGCCTCCCACCATTGCAGCCATGGTGTACCAAAAGCATGAACGAAAAAATCGAATAAGCCAGTAAAGCTCACACCCACGATTGGATCCCAAGCTCGACTTTGGCGGTAACGCTCTACTTCAAACTTGTGATTGAGCAGGCAAGCAACGGAGAGTGCACCAGCTCGGAATGCATCACGCTGCGATGCTTCATCTTTGGGGTCAATTTGGTTGAGATGTACTTCTGCAAGGTTGCAATGGAAATCTGCACCGAGGATTTCACCGCATGGGTTTAATCCGTAGCGGCTCAGTCGATGCTCAAGTTCCTCTTCTGAGATTGGACCATAATTCTTTTCAAGCCAGCGCCCTGCTTCCTGACGACCTTGGTCGCAATAAATCTCGATAAATTCACTTCTCAATTCCTGTGTTGTCAGCAAATCTGCGTTCGAGCGGGCAAGCGCTTCAGGAGCGAATTGAATGGCTCCCTCTCCACTATGGAATTGACGAGTAACTGCTTCTAGAAGAACATCTCTGCTTGGCCGAGTGTGATAAACACGGGTGTGATTAGCCATCCTCAGCGCGTCGCGCTCGGGATCAATCCTCCAGTTACCTTCAGAATCCTGTTGCCACAAATTTTCCTTGGCGCCAGCAGCTGAAGTGTCATCGGATGCGAATTGACGCATGCCTGCACTGCGTCGGATGTTACCGGCCACAATCGTGACAGCTGCTTCGTCGATCAGAAGACAACATTCAATGGATGTGAGCTTTCTTCCGATTGCTTTGCCAAGCAATTTTGCTACACGGCCGTATAAATCCTTCAATTTTACTGGGTTCGCCATTCCACCGAAACCCTTGAGGGTTTCGCCGACGGGACGTACGTCAGATAGATCTATGTTGACCTCAACTGTTTGCCCTTCGAAACGGGGGTCGCTACTCAGTTCCAATAACAGTTGGTAGCTATCAACCCAACCACGTCTTGTATCTCCCACCTTGATGGAAACACTGTGATCATTAATGGTGTAGGTCGTGGATTCTTGGCGCTTTTCTGCTGGTGTAATTCCGATATTTGAAACGCTTAGAACCTCGATCGGATTGGTGACGACTGGAAGCTGATCAATGAAGTGGGGCTCGATGATCGCGCCTGTGCCACAACCCATCATTGCCAGATCCATCATGAGGCCGAAAGCTTCCCAATCCACAAGATTGGTGGAAGTGCAGTTGTAGGCCCCTGAGAAATTTTCCGGCTTCTCGATCCATGGGGTGCCACCAATCCATTGCCAGCGTCCGGAGGGAAGCGCTTTTTTCTCAGACTGCATCCTCGCTAACAGGGTCATTTCCTCTGCATTGAGAGAACCAAGTTTGAGAAGCCCCGATCGATTGCGTTCTCCAACTTCGCTCCAGCTTTCTCTTCCTTTGGGCAAGCGACGGCTGTAGGTGCGATAAAACACCGGGTTAGCTGCGGGAGCGCTGGCTGGGAAGTCGCCGTTGGTAGGGGCGACCCCAGGGATTTGTGTATCTAGCTTTTCTGTGCGGCTTGGTGTGAGAGTCACTAGCTGTTGTCGGCTTGTCCTTTGCGAATCCTAACGCCACCAATGGGGTGTGTATGTCTTTCTAAGCACCATCAGCGGTGTTTAGCCACTTATTGAAGTCAGGTTTTTCCTTGAACTTTGCCTCGCTGGCACGATGGAACTGTCTATCAAGCGACAAAAGGCCATGGTTAAGCGCCGCCGCCGCAGTCATCCATTGAAATGGCGTGCTCTGGCTTTCGTGCTGGCTGTCGTTCTGTCATTGCTCCCAGCCATGGGACTCAGAACAGCGCAAGCACGATCAGTCGATTCAGTTTCAGCTTCAGTTTCCTCGAGTGCGATTTCAATCCAAGAGCAACCTTTTTATCCTTCTCTTGAAGAAATTTCATCGTCTTGGACAGACATTGTTCTGGGACAGGTGGTGGGGGAGAGTCCAAAAGTCACATTGTTGAATTTTTATGCCGTGATGGCAAAGGTTGGACATCGTGCTGACTCCCTAGGCCAACAAGCAACATTGAGCAAAGGATTGTTCTCATCTAGGCAGCGTCGAGAACAAATTGAAGATACAAATTTATTATTTAATTTAGCTGTTAAGTCGCTTGACTCCTCTCGTTTTCCGGAGAGCATTCGAAGTGATATGACTGATGAAGCAGCTATTCAGCTTAAACATGTTCTTGATTATGTCTTTTCTCACAGTCATCAGCCAATTAACATTCCAAGCCTTGATGATTTGAAGTCTTCTGATGATGGTAGTTCCAATCCACCTGCATCCTGGCGAATTCCAGGAACTGCAATTGAACTGACCACTGTGATTGATCGTGATACCAACAATGAAAATTACTACTTTTCAAGTAATACGGTTTCTTCGATTCATGAAATGTACGATGAAATACAACATCAACTGCCAATTGATCAGCCTTATGCTACTCCCTATTTTTATAAGGATTTTATTTTTACCCCGGGTTATTTGATTCCTCCAAAATGGTATTTGATGCTTCCTGCTGGGATCAGGCGTGTTATTGAAATTCCTATTGAGGGTCAGACGCTTTTCCAAATTAGTTGTGCGATTATAGTTTTTGGTTTCTATCTGTTTGCAAGTCTATGGCTTTTCGGTCAACTGATCGCTACGTATAGAGATTCTGGTTCTCTTCAGATTCCTGTTTCGGATTGGCTTCAGGATAATGTTGCTTGGACGCGGGTTCTTATTGTCCTGCCTGTTGTGTTGATCTCAAATTTAACGGATCAATTTATCGATAACGTTATTAACTTTACCGGGCTCCCATTGGCTTTTTCGACCTATTTCTTTTATATTGTTTTTTATTCTTCTTCGAGCGTTTTTGTTTTCTATCTTTTAGAGGCAATAGGCCGTAGTGGTGCTGAACTTCTCACCCGTTTGCGAGGTGGTCATTCAACGCTTCAATTGCAGCGGATCAGCAACCTAGTGATGCCTCTGAGCAGGGCTGCAGGACTTCTTGTCGCGGTCGTTCTGATTTATCGTTTATTGCTGTTATTGGGCTTGCCTGCTAGCACTGTCCTCGCTTTCTCAGCTGTCCCAGGACTGGCGATTGGTCTTGGTGCATCAAAATTGCTGGGCAATTTATTTGCTGGATTATCGATTCAGACGGATCGCCCTCTTCGTGTCGGTGAATTTTGTCAAATTGGCGAGAATCTAGGTTTCGTGACAAAAATTGGTCTTCGCTCACTAGAGCTTCAAACACTTGAAAGTTTGGTCAAAATCCCAAATTCTGTTGCTGATGAAGCCACTATTGTTAACTTTTCAAGGAGAGATAGTTCTCTGTCTCCTAATCCGCGACAGGGTGTGGAATTGCGATTGCAACTTCCTGATCATTTTTCACCCTTTCAGTTGGAGGAGCTTCTTCGCCAATCGCGTCTTCTTATAGAGGATCCTGAGCGCCTCGATGGTCTAAAAGCAGAGTCATTTCTGGTTAGTTTGGATAACGATTCTGGAGATGGAAAAACGTTAATCGTTTTTGTTTTGGTTGAACTTCATGGTTGGCCAGCCTATCTGCATATGAGAGAGACATTGCTGGTGCAGCTTGAGGAATTGCTTGAACGGATTGATTTGTATGAAATCACGATAGGCGTCTCTTATTCCACAAGCTCAGAGCAATTGGTGCGTGTCCCAGATCTGCTGCGCTCTGCTGTTAATGCTGATCCCTATCTACATTGTGTTGCTTGTCGTCTGTTGAAAATTTCTGCTTGTAGTTATGATCATGAATTAGAAATATCTTCTTCTCATCGTATGCAGAACGATTTTGAGGACAGTATCCATAGGCTTCATCAGCGCTTTATTAAGGTGCTTGGAGAGAACAATATTGAAATACCCTTCCCTTCTCAAACTCTTTTTGTTGAATCTCTTCATTCCAAAGCCTGATGCAACGTTATCCCGAGCCAGAGTTGATGAATGCACCTGATCAGGTTATCGCCTATTCAGATGCCGATTTTAGTTCTGGTGATCATTCAGTAATCGAACGTTTATCGCAACTGATGGAGCAAGCCCTCCCTGTTGTCCCTGAAGCCGCTTTGATCCTGGATCTAGGTTGTGGACCGGGGAATATTTCGGAACGGCTTGCCGTTCGTTGGCCTCTATCCAATGTGATTGGTCTTGATGGAGCTTCTTCCATGATTGAAATGGCCAATCAGCGGCTTTCTGATGTATGTCCTGCTATAAAAAATTTAAGCTATTTACTTGTTGATTTAAGTCAATGTTGTCTTGGTGACATCCCCCAAATAAACGGTGCTTCCGTCATTGTTAGCAATAGCCTTTTACATCATCTCCATAACCCTCAATTGTTATGGACGTCTGTGAAGCAGCTCGCTGAACCTAACGCGCTCATTCTGCATCGTGACCTTCGTCGTCCCTCCAATGATCAGGAGGTTGATGCGCTATGCGCTCATTATGTAAGTCATGCCCCTACTGTTTTGCAGCGCGACTTTCGTGCTTCCCTGTTTGCTGCCTTCACGACAGATGAGGTTCGCGACCAGCTCGACCAGGCTGGACTGGGACACTTCACCGTGACGGAGATCGGCGACAGATACCTTGAAGTTTGTGGTCAGATGTGATTTTGATGCTCCCATGACCATTGACTGTCAGGCTGGAGGCGTCAACAGCTAGATCATGAGCACGCGTTTGGATACTGATAGCAGCCAGTCGGTGGACCTCTTAGGCAGCGAGGATGGTCTCGCTGAAGCCGTGGCTCGACGCCGCAATTTTGCGATTATTTCCCATCCTGATGCAGGGAAAACGACGCTTACCGAGAAGCTCTTGCTTTATGGAGGTGCGATTCAGCAAGCAGGTGCTGTGAAGGCGCGAGGTGAGCAACGCAAAGTCACCTCCGATTGGATGGAGCTGGAAAAACAGCGCGGTATTTCGATTACTTCGACCGTTTTGCAATTCGACTACTCCGGTAGCACGATCAATTTGCTGGATACCCCTGGTCACCAGGATTTTTCTGAGGATACTTATCGCACTCTTGCTGCCGCTGACAACGCAGTCATGCTTGAAGATGCTGCAAAGGGTTTAGAACCTCAAACACGCAAACTTTTTGAGGTTTGCAGGATGCGTGAAATTCCTATTTTTACGTTCATCAATAAGATGGATCGTCCCGGAAGAGAGCCCCTAGCTCTTCTGGATGAAATCGAGGCTGAATTAGGCCTCACTCCCTGGGCAGTGAATTGGCCGATCGGTAGTGGTGAATTTTTTAGAGGAGTGATCGATCGTCGTACGCGGCAGGTTGTCCTGTTCAGCCGTGCTGAGCGTGGTCGCCAATCTGAGGAAAAACTGTTGGATTTGGATGATCCAGAATTAAAAGATTTGGTGGAGCCAGAATTGCTAGATCAGGCCATTGAGGATCTTGATCTGTTGGAAGCAGCAGGGGCAGAATTGGATCTTGAACTTGTTCATGCAGGAGAACTTACCCCGGTCTTTTTCGGATCGGCGATGACTAATTTTGGTGTCCGTCCGTTCCTTGATGCATTCATGGATATGGCCCAAAAGCCAGTTGCACGAATTGGTACGGACGGCCCTGTTGATCCCTTACGTCCCGATTTCAGCGGGTTTGTATTCAAACTTCAAGCCAATATGGATCCGCGTCATCGAGACCGTGTTGCTTTCGTACGAGTATGTAGTGGACGTTTTGAGAAAGATATGTCTGTGCGTCATGCTCGTACAGGCCGCACCATTCGTCTTTCGCGGCCTCAGAAATTATTTGGGCAAGATAGAGCTGTTGTTGAAGATGCTTATCCCGGTGATGTGATCGGATTGAATAATCCTGGAATGTTCTCTATTGGGGATACTCTTTATACTGGAACAAAGGTTGAATATGAGGGGATTCCTTGCTTTAGTCCCGAGATCTTTAGTTGGTTGCGTAATCCAAATCCCTCTGCATTTAAAAACTTTCGTAAAGGCGTGAATGAGCTTCGTGAGGAGGGTGCTGTTCAAATTCTCTATGACACTGACGAAAGTAAGCGCGATCCCATTCTTGCCGCTGTTGGACAGTTGCAATTGGAAGTTGTTCAGCACCGATTAGAAAACGAGTATGGGGTTGATACTCGTTTGGAGCCTCTGGGTTTTCAGGTTGCACGCTGGGTGACTGGTGGCTGGACTTCTCTGGAGGATGTGGGTCGTATTTTTAACTGCAAGACCGTTCGCGATGCATGGAATCGCCCTGTGTTGTTGTTCAAAAATGAATGGAATTTGAATCAACTGATTGAGGAGCATCCTGAGCTTGATCTCAGTACAGTCGCGCCCGTTGTGAGCGGTGTGGAGCCAATCAGTCTTTGAGACACGAACACAGCTCTTCGTTCACTCACAACATTGCTTCACACTCGCCAGACTGTCCCAATGGATCTGTTTGCGCTGAGTCACGTCTGGCTGTTACGTCCATGCTCTGACGGAGGTACGGACTATGTGTGTTTTCGTCCAGGTCAGGATCGTGTTGAGGTGGTTGAGGGCTATCACCTTCCTCCGCAGATGCCCTTAATCAAACGCAGAAAATGGCTCGAAAATGCTGAAGTGGCTCATTGCCGACGGCAACTTGAAAGGCTTCAAGGGTTCAAACATGGTCAGCCTCTGTTCTGATTCAACTCAGCTCTCCCGATTGTGCGCTCAGCTCGATACGCTCAGTACAGATTGAACTGAATTAATGGCGTCAGGGGTTGATCTCGGCTCTAGCTCAGAGTCCCAGGATCCTTATGAAAGGCTGGGGATCTCTGCTGATGCGGGGTTTGAGGAGGTTCAACGGGCGCGTGACACCTCTTTGAAGGCAGCTGGAGATGATCCAATGGCGAGAGCTCGCATTGAAACTGCCTACGACGCAGTGCTGATGGGACGCCTGAGAGAACGGCAATCGGGAACCATTAGCTCGGCTGCCGTGACAGCTTCTCGACTTGAAAACCAAAGCGCTTCCACCTCTTCAGCCTCACCGGTCGTTAATTCCGCTCTTTTAACAAGAATTCGGAATTTCTCTTTGCCAAAACCCAGGTTGAGCTCCGCTGGTTTTCTTCCCAGCTTGAGTTTGGTGGAAGGTCAGGGCTTGCTGGTGAGACTGATCGCTGGAAGCATCGGTCTGTTGTTGCTTCTTGCGGCTCCAACAACAGTCGACTTGGTGCTTGCCCTCTCCACAATTGGCTTGTTCATCTCTCAAGTCAAGCGGGGTCGAAGACCCCTAGGTGCCTTGGGTTGGAGTTTGGCTCTCGTTGCCTTGGGTTTGTTTTTGGGAGCTGTGATCAGTGCCCTTCTTGCGACCCAAGCAGGATTG
>CESF01028424.1_pt1 | contig 10971 bp, 9 predicted proteins | sample 356331 | NCBI WGS metagenome assembly CESF01 (sample SAMEA2621779, study PRJEB7988) | marine metagenome | biome: marine biome (ENVO:00000447); feature: surface water layer (ENVO:00002042); material: "saline water (ENVO:00002010), including plankton (ENVO:xxxxxxxx)" | depth 5 m
CAATTTGGTGCTTGAAAACCAATATTTTCTAAAAGTTCTAAAAGCTCGTATTTATTGTCATTCTCGATTTTTTCTAAGATGATTATATTCCCAGAATTTTCTATTGCCTTATACATTAGTTTTAATATCTGTTCTTGATTAGGGCACGATGTTAGGATGTTTCCTAATACGATATATTCGTATTCTCTAGCAGTTGCTCGGAGTTTCGCACTTGATTCATCTACAAAAGGAATATATTTAATATTCCCTTCATTTTTTGCTCTAACTTCTTCAAGTGTTTTATTCACAAGATTTAAATTATTATCCACATGTAAAATGGCAATATTTGGATAATCAGCAAATAACTCTTTAAATAAAGATAGTTTCTCTTCCATAAAGTTTTAGTTTCCTAAAGAAGCTAACTTTTCATCAGAAAGAAATAAATCTTCGTTTGACATAACACCAATATCACTATCTAAAATATCTTGAGCAATTTCTTTTGCTTCAGAAAGTGAATGCATTTCACATGTTCCACATTGGAAGATGTTTAATTCAGGAATATCATCTTGTTTTTCAACATTAATAACATCTTGCATAGCAGCTCTCCATGCAGCTCCTACTGTTTTCTCATCAGGATTTCCTAATAAACTCATGTAAAAACCAGTTCTACAACCCATTGGTGAAACATCAATAATCTCAACTGTATCAGAGTTTAAATGATTCCTAATAAATCCTGCAAATAAGTGCTCTAATGTATGAATACCTTTTTCACTTAACATTTTTTCATTTGGTACACAAAATCTTAAATCAAAAACTGTGATAATATCTCCAGATGGTGATTTCATAGTTTTTGCAACTCTAACTGCTGGTGCTGGCATAATAGTATGATCTACTCTAAAACTGTCTAATAATGGCATAATAATTCCTTTTAATTTTATAATATAATTTATTCATATATATATGTTGTTAAGATGCGATTATATCTAAAGTTTAGTAAATTAGTTTATATATTCATAGTTTTTGATTAGAGTTTTTAAATATTTCGTAGCTTTTGTTTTTTGATAAAAAACAAATCCAATTATAGGTAGAATTCCCAATCCATAGGTAAATAAAATAGATAAAATTATAAGTAGAGTGATAAATAAAGTATAAGAATTATCAAGTTCAGCATCTAGTATCAAAGTATTTGAATCAAATTTAGCTGTAAGATTATATTTCAAAAATGTATCAATAGGATTTTTAGCAATAGTTAGTATATTTTTATCAATACTGTGTTCATATTTTTTATCTTTTGATAGTTGTTTATTTAAAAACTCATATAAATCTTTTTTGTCTTTTTTTAATTTTAACTCTTTGATAACTTGTACATCAAACATTCCCATAATAAGCCTTGATTTTATTTTGAGTATATCAAAAAATAAAAGCTAGACTATTTTATGTTTGTTTATTATTTATACAAGTGTATAAAGTTTTTAATCAAAATACTAAAGTATAAAAAGTAGCTCTTGCAAGTCCATGTTTTTCCATAATATTTTGCTCAACTAGATTAGATAAATCTCTATTTGCTGTAACTCTTGTAGCTTTTGTAATATTCATATATTTTTTTACTTTCATTCCACCTTCAAAATCTTCTGGTAATGAAGCTAACATTTTTTGAATAACTTTTTTTTGTCTATCATTTAACTTTTTGTTTTGAATTTTTGAATAAAAATTCGTTTTTAGTTTAACTGTATTAATTTTTTCTAATGATGAAGATATTGATTCTTCATATAAGTTGATATTCCACTTTATCCACTCATTTATGTCAAGACTTGTATTTGTACATGTATTATCTAAAACCTGATAATATTCTTTTCTTTTACTATGTATACTTGATGAAATAGAATAAAAATCTGCATTTGCAAGCTTACCTTTTGCTAGCACATAATCACATATAGCTCTTGCAATTCTTCCATTTCCATCATCAAAAGGATGAATTAGCAAGAAATATAGATGTGCTATTATGGATTTATATATATAGTTTGTTTCATTTTCTTCATTTATCCATTTTAGAAAATCTTCCATAAGTTTAGGTACATCTTTTGCTTTTGGTGCAATATAGTGAACTTTTTCTTTTTCCCATGAACCTGATACTATTTGCATATCTTCTTTATCTTTTCTATATTCACCTAAAAGTATCTCTTTTAATCCTGATTGACCAGTTGGAAATAAAGCTTTATGCCATAAATACAATCTTTTTTTATCAAGGTTTGCATCATTGTTTTTTGTATCAAGTATAATTTGCACTAATGCATCACTTTGTATAGTTGAATCATAAGAGTCTTCTTCTAAGTCTAATTTTAGTAGTTTATTTATAGATGAACGAACAGATGAACGCTGTAATAGTTCTCCTTCAATTGCAGAAGTTGATATAGCTTCATTTATAAGTATTTCACTTAAAAACTCTTTTGAATTAGAGTGATTCATAAAACTATCAATCATATTCAAGTTACCAAATTTGTAAAAGAGTTGCTCTAAAGGCTGTTTATCATAAATAAAATTAGGAAAATTTTCGTTTTCCCAAATCCATTTTTTTTCATAATGAGACGTTTTCATAATAGCATTGTATCATTTTCTGATACAATACTAGGCTTTTATGATTTATTAAAGACCAAACGTAACTAATAGTTCAGAATCTTCTATCTTCACATCTTTTACAAAAGAGCCTTTAAAAGAGTCTTTTTTTATTGTATATATTGGCACTTGTTTAAAAACACTATCGAGAATTGGTTTGATATTTGATGTTAATGAATTTAAAATATTTTTATCTATTTTTGCATCTGTAAAATCAATATTTTCAATTGTTACATCACTTAAATAAATTGATGAATTCTCTTTATTAAAGTAAGGTACTCCAGAAACTTCGAGTTTTCCAGTAGTCTTAGGTACAAATATTGCAGAAAGATTTACATCTACATTTGCACTCAATCTATTTTCACCATCTTTTATAAATACATTTGGTTGTTTGATTAATAAGTTTGCTAACACAAAATCTTGTTCAATTGGAAACTTACTTGAGGGTTTATTTAATTGTCCATCATCTATTTTCATAGTTAAGCCATCTAAACCTATATCTTTTACACATCCTGTAAATAATGTAAGAGTTATTAGAACTAAAATTGTATTTATTTGCTTTTTAAAAGTCATTTGTTTCCTTGTCTTTTTTATATTGGGTATTTTACTATAATTTTTAAATTTATTAATACTACATTAACACAAGACTTATACTATCCCCTTATAGATTTAATTTTCTAAAAGGAAAAGAGTATGAAAATATTTTTGATTCTACCAATTCTTTATTTTTCTTTATTTGGTTTTACTCTAGAAGAAGTAGAGCAACGAGCAAAAAAAGAAAACAGTGATATTTTAATACAAAAGAATGAACTTTCAAGTACTAGTTTTGAACTTAGGGCTAAAAAAGCAAAAAGATATGGACAAGTAGATTTGTTTTCTTCTTATACAAAATATGATAGTCCAAGAACTCTAAAGCCTTTAGCTCCTCCTATTTCTTCTTCAGTTGTTACAAGTGAAAATATTGCAAACTATGGTGCTAGTTATACTGTAGTTTTATTTAATGGATTTAAAGATGCAAAAGATGTAGATATTGCGAATATTCAAGAATCACTACAAAAAAATATGCTAAATCTTACATATAATCAAGTTATATATAATGTACGTGCCTTATATATAGATATATTATCTTTAAGAAATCAAAAAAAAGCTCAAGATGAATACCTGAAATCCTTATTTAAATTGAAAGAAAATATCACTCAAGAAGTAAATATAGGTAAAAAAGCGAAGGTTGAATTATTAAAAGTTGAAGCAGATTTACAAAATGTTCTTAGTGGAATAAATAATATCCAAGCAAATATAAATATTTTAAAATCTTCACTAAATGTTTTAATAAACCATGAAGGTGATTTTGAAGTAAAAGATATAGAATATAAGGCTACAAATACTCTTACTCTCCTAAATATCAGTGAGTATTTTGAAAAAATAGAAAATCTTTCTTATTTTAAGATTTCAAAGTTAAATGAACAAAAATCAATATCTGCTTATAAAAAATCAAAAGCAGCTTATTATCCAAGAATTAGTGCAAATACTCAATACTCAGAAATCTATTCAACGCATGGAGATGATGATAAGATTTTCCAATTTGGTCTTAGTTTAAATTGGAATGCCTTTGATTTTGGAATGACAAATGCATTAGTTGAAAAAGCAAAAATAGAGAAAATAAAAAGTTCACTAGAATTAAAGAAAAGAGAACTTGAAGTTAAACAGAAAATAATTCAAGCAATAAATCAAATAAAACAAAGTGAACAAAACTATAAAAGTGCGAAGAAAGAGTTTTTATTTACAGAAGAAACAAATAAGATAGAAAAAATTAGATACGAACAAGAGGCAATAGATATTTATAATTATCTTTATGCAAAAGGACAAAATGAGATTGTAAAAGCAAAAGAAATTCTAGCAAAATACAGTCTTTTAAAAGCACACTACTATTTTGAATATATATTAGAGGAAACAAAATGAAAAAGTTAATTTTATTTATAATATTAATAGTATTAGTTTTAGCAGGTATAAAACTAATAAAAAATAAAAATGATGAACTGGCAAATGAATCATTTGCTGTAAAACCAATTTTTACTGTAAATGTTGTAAAAGCTAAATCAAAAATAGTAGAAGAAAGAAGCACTTTTATAGCAAAACTAGAATCAACTCTTGCTCCAAAAATATCTACAAAAGTAGCAGCATATATAAAAAAAGTTCATGTCGTAGAAAATCAAGAAGTAAAAAAAGGTGATTTACTTATATCTATTGATTCAAAAGAGATAGAAAAGTCTTTAATCCAAATCAAAAACTCTATAAAATCAATACAATTATCAATCGATAGTATGAATGCAAATGTTTCCTCTTTAAGAAATGAAACAAAAGCTTCAAAAAGTAAACTTGATCGGAATAAGATTTTATATAAAGTTGGAGGATTATCAAAAGAAAAGTTTGAAAATTCTGAAGTAGAGTATCAACTTAAAAAAGCAAAAGTTGATTCAACACTAAAAAGTATTGAAGCTAAAACTTATGAGCTTAAAGCTATTGAAAACTCGTATGATTCAAAAAAAGCTAGTTTAGAATATTATAATATAAAATCCCCAATAAATGGAATTGTAGATAGTATCATGCTAAAAACTGGAGATATGGCACTTGCAGGAAAAACTATATTAACACTTTTATCAAAAGAACAAAAATTAACTTTTACATTTTCAAATAGTGAGATAAAAAAAGATTTAGAAGTAATTGTAAATAATGACAGTAATAATAATGTAAAAACAAAAATATCTAAAATCTTAAAAAGCAGTGATAAGTTTTTATATCAAGCACAAATAGATTTAAATACATATCTTGACTTAGCAATTGGAAGCTTTGTAAATATTGAAGTTATTACAAAAAAGCAAGAAGCTAAAGCCCTTCCTATAAATACTATTTTACATAGAAAAGATGGTACCTATGTTGTTCTTTATGAAGAAGATGAAAATAAAAATGCAAAATTTAGCTTTAAAAAAGTAGAAGTATTAGTTCAAAGTGAAGATTATGTTATTACAAATCCTGTAATAGAACAAAGTGTTGCACTTGCTAGTGAATCAAAATTAGTAATTTTGCCAAGTAGCAATAACTATACAATAGTGGAAAAATAGATGAAAAATATAGTAAAAGCGATACTCTCTCGACCTTTTTTTGTATATTCTTTTTTAGCTTTGTTTTTATTTTTAGGAATTAATGGATATTTTAAACTTGACAAAAAACTCTTTCCAAATTCAAATAGACCTGAAATTGCAATTGTTATAGTCCAACCTAGTGCATCAGCTAAAGATATGGCTTCAAATATTGCTATTCCTTTAGAGAGTGAATTATATACGATTGATAAAGTAAGAAGAGTTTATTCTTCAACTATTGATGAGGTGAGTGTAATAAGAGTTGAGTTTGAATATGAAAAAAGTTTAATAGATGCCTCAAGTGATGTTAGAAACTCTATTGATAAAATAAAATCTTCTCTTCCAAGTGATATTTTAGAACCACAACTTCATAAAATATCAGAATCAACAGCTCCAATTATTACAATAGCAGCATCATCTAAAAATAATCTTCCTTTAGAAGATGTGCGACAGATTATAGAAAATGATATAGCAAAAGGCTTTTTAAAACTAAAAGGTATTGCAAATGTAGATATTTTTGGTGGTTACAAAAAAGAGTTACAAATAATAGTAAGTAAAGAAAAACTTGATAAATATGGATTAAGTCTTGCTCAAGTTATGGAAGTTGTAAAACAAAATAATAAAGATTATGCTTTAGGCTCAATTGATAATGAAAAGAGTAGGTTTCTATTAAAAATAAAAGAACAAAAAGATGCAGTTTATAAAATAAGAGAGATTCAAATAAATCAAGATTTAAAACTAAAAGATATTGCAAAAATTTATTTTGGATTTTATAATAATAGTGCTATATATCATGGAAATAGTCAAAAAGCAATAGCCCTTAGTATTCAAAGAAATGATAATTCAGATGTAGTTTCAAGTATAGAAATAGTAGAAAAACACTTAGAAACTGTACGAAAAGATTATCCAAATCTTAGTTTTAATATCACAGATACTCAAAAAACTACAATAGTTCAAAGTACAGATAATATGTTTATAGCTTTAAGAGATGCGATTATAATGTCTATGATTGTAGTATTTATATTTCTAGCATCATTTAGACAAATCTTTGTAGTTCTACTTACTATTCCTATGGTTTATGTAAGTACTATAGCTTTAATGTGGTTATTTGGTTTAGAGTTTAATATCATCACATTAACCGCTATTATTTTAGCACTAGGTCTTTTACTTGATGATACTGTTGTAGTCGTTGAAAATATTGAACGACACTACTCTTCTATAAAAGAGCCAATGTCAAAAGCTGTGTTAAATGGAACTTCTGAAATTATGTTTGCCGATTTCTCAGGAACACTTACAACAATAGTAGCACTTTTACCTATACTTTTTATTGGGGATTATCCACAAACTGTATTTGGTCCTTTAATAGGTACATTACTTTTAGCACTTATTGCTTCATTTTTTGTATCTATTACTTTTGTGCCCTTAATTTCTACAAAAATCTTAGCAATTGATAATAAATATATCTTACTTTTAGAAAATAAGTTTAACATTTTAAGTGATATTATAAATAATTTCTTTGTAGAGTTTTTTATAAATACAGTTAAATTAGCACTAGAAAAAAAAGTAGTTGCTAGTATATATTTACTTGCTTTAATGGCACTATTTTTTATAAGTGCAAAAATAGTTATGCCTATGGCTGGGCAAGAGTTAATGCCTGCAATGGATACAGGTGCTGCTAAGATTAAAATTGTAACTGATTCAAATATGTCAATACAAAAAACAGAACAAATCTTAGATAAAGCAGAATCTATAATCAATAAAAATGAACATATTCAAAGTATCTCATCTTCTATTGGTGGTGAGGCTGGAGTTTTAAGTATAGGAAGTGGTGGTGGAGTTAATGATATTCTTATTATTGCAAATTATGTAAATAGATTTAATAGAAGTGAAACTATTTGGGAAATTGAAGCTATTTTACGGAATGAATTATCTAAAATTCCTGATATAAAAAGACTTGAAGTAAGTGATGCAGGTGCAACAGCAATGGCTAGTATAAAAGCAAATATTGATGTGACTTTATATGGAAATGACTTAAATAAATTATATGAAAAAGCTTTAGAATATGAAAAAGCAATGTACAATACTCAAGGTATTGTAAATGTTAGTAAAACATGGAATATAGATAATAGTTCATATATTTTAAATATAGATGCAAAAAAAGCCTTTGCTTATGGAATAAAAGAGCAAGAAATAGTAACTCAACTACAACTTGCTTTAAGAGGTTCAAAAGTTGCTTTTTATCCAATAGTAAATAGTGTTGATCTTCCTCTTAGAGTATGGCTTGAAAAGGAAAGTATTCAAGATGTAAGAGCAATACAAACACTTTTAATAGATACTCCTAAGGGCAAAATCCCTCTTAATACAATTGCTTCTATTAGTACAGAATTAGAACCTAATATAATCACAAGAGAGGGTTTAGATTATACTATTGATATATTAGGTTTTAGAGAAAAAGCTTCGATTTCACATTTAATGGCAAATTTTGAAGAAGCAGCTTCCCATATTGAATTACCAAATGATATAAAGCTTGTTCAAACAGGAGATATCCAACAGCTTCAAGATTCATCAATACGAATAATAAAAGCTGTTGGGCTTGGATTATTATTGATATTTTTAATTATGATTCCAATGTTTAATTCTCTTAAAATTCCTATTTTAATTATCTTATCAATACCCCTTACAATAGGTGGTGCTTCATGGATACTTATACTTTTGGATTATCATAGTTCTATGAGTGCGATGATAGGTTTTATTTTACTTGCAGGTGTTATTGTAAATAATGCTATTTTATTAATACATTTTGCAATAGAAAAACAAAATGAAGGATGGGATGCAAAAGAAGCAATCATGGAGAGTATTAAAACCAGAACTAGACCTGTTTTAATGACTGCCATTAGTGTTAGTGTTGGTATGATTCCTGTAGCTCTTGGATGGGCTATAGGAATGGAGAGATTAGCTCCTTTGGGTGCTGTTGTTATTGGTGGATTAATTGTAGGTACCTTTTTAACGCTTGTATTTATACCACTATTTTTTGTTTGGATTCACAAACAAAAGATAAATTCTTAAGTACTATAGATATAATAAAAAGAAAGGCTTTTAAGTGTATAAAATTTTATTAGTTGAAGATGATTTGATTTTAGGAGATACTATTTTTGATATATTAGAAAGTGCTGGTTTTGAAGCTACTTGGGTTAAAGATGGACAAAAAGCTTTAGATCAAACTTTTATAACAAACTACGATTTATTTTTATTTGATGTAAATGTTCCTTTTATAAACGGCTTTGAACTTTTAAAAGACTTAAGAGCAAGTGGGGATATTACTCCTGCTATTTTTATAACAGCAAGAGTTGATATAGATTCTTTTTCACGTGGATTTGAAATAGGTGCAGATGATTATATAAAAAAACCTTTTGAAATTGAGGAACTTATTATTAGAATAAGTGCTCAAATAAAAAAATCTTTTAAAACATATAATAAAAATATAGTTTATAAAGATTTGTCTTTTTCTATAGATAAAAAAGAAATTTTTAAAGACAATCAAAAGATTCATATAACACCTACTGAGTTTAAACTCTTTGAGCTTTTTATAAAAAATATTGGAAAAATGATTTCAAAAGAAGAAATTTTATATCATGTTCATAGTGGAGATGAGGGAAGTGAAGCAGCACTTAGAGTACAAATATCAAAACTAAAAAAAATTGGCTTAGAGATTACAAATTTAAGAGGGGTAGGGTATAGATGTGAACAAGTATAAGAAGAAAGCACTTTTAAAATTTACACTTATATATTTTTTATCAACTTCTATATTTATAATAGTATTAGGTTATCTATATTTTTCACAACAAAAAAACTTGATACTACAAAAATATGCTCTAAGAATGCATCATTATGTTATAACACTAAAGCAAACAAACTTCAAATATAAACAAGATAATTATAGCTATAAACTTATAGATGATATGAAAGTAAAATATCAATTACCAATAAAAGAAAATGATTTATATGTAAAAGTTTTCCCACAATTAAAGAGTGAAAAAAATATTCAAGCAAGTATATCTTCTTGGCTTATTGATGATGATATCAGTAGTATTAAAAACCTTGTAATAAAATGGCAAATCACTTTAAATTTACTTTTTCTAATCATTAGTTTTATCCTTGCTAAAATTTCTTTAAAACCTATGGAAGATACTATTTCTCATCTTGATAGATTTATAAAAGATTTAATACATGATTTAAATACACCTGCAACTTCAATTTTATTAAATGCTAAAATGCTTGATAATGAGATTAAAGAAGAAAAAGTTTTAAAGAAAATAAATAGAATAAAACATAGTGCACAAAATATTGCATCTTTATATGAAAACTTAGATGTATTTTTAAGTAATAATACAAAAAAAACTAAAGTAAATCTTTACTCAATTTTAAATCAAAAAGAAGATGAATATAAAATTATCTATCCAAATATAGAAATGAATATAGAGAATAAAGAGATGCTTGTAAATACTAATGAAAAAGCTATAAGAAGAATTATAGATAATATTCTATCAAATTCCTGCAAATATTCAAGAGAGAAACCCAAAATAGATATAAGATTTAAACAAAATAAACTAATAATCAAAGATAATGGAAAAGGTATAAAGTTTCCAAAAAAAGTTTTTGAAAGAAGTTATACAGAAAATGAACATGGACATGGAATAGGTATGCATATAGTATATAAATTAGCTATGGAATTAGATTTAGATATAAAGATTACTTCAAAAGAAAAAGAAGGAACTATCATCGAACTAGTATTTTAAATCCTTCTTGCAATTATTGGTGCTATATTCATAACTATAAAAAGCCTCATAATATGATGAATAGTAATATATGGAATATTTGCAGCTACTAAAATTGCAATTAGATTTATTTCAGCTTGTCCTCCTGGAGAGAAAGCTAAAAGTATTGAAATAATGGAAAAGTCAAATAAATAGTATGCAAGGCTTATAAAAAGTATTGAAATTAAAGCTAGAATTATAAAATGTCCAAAGGTAGCTATTAAAGTCTGAAGTATTGTTTTATAATCAACTCCTTTAAAAGTAAAACCAATAATAGTACCAAAGATAACTTGCACAAACTTAATAAGCTCATCAGGTATTTTTGTATGTATTAATCCATTTGAATGAATCAAAATACTAAGAATCATAGGACCTATTAAATATGCTGCTGAGATATTTAACTTCTTTGCTATAAATGCTCCTATTGC
>CESF01003890.1_pt1 | contig 10970 bp, 9 predicted proteins | sample 356331 | NCBI WGS metagenome assembly CESF01 (sample SAMEA2621779, study PRJEB7988) | marine metagenome | biome: marine biome (ENVO:00000447); feature: surface water layer (ENVO:00002042); material: "saline water (ENVO:00002010), including plankton (ENVO:xxxxxxxx)" | depth 5 m
TGTTCCTCTTATATTACTTACTTGATAAGTATTTTTTGAAGATTCAATACCAGCTAAAATATCTAGACGATGCTTTCCAAACTTATTTCGATAATTAAATAAGTTTTTAAAATTCCATGAATTCCTGGAACCAGATCCCTGAAAAGCTTTGGCTTCAGCATTGCCATCAATAAGAGCATCCAGGTATGAATTATCATTATTGTTAACACTATTAATACCATATTCAGATCTAAATGACAATCCATCTGCCAATTTATAGTCTAGGTACCAATTAGCTAAAAAAGTTCTGCTTTTTGAATTGTTCTCCCAACTATCAAGACTAGCTCTAACATTATTTAATGGATTAAAATAAGTTCCATCTTCCTTGAAAACTGGGTGAACAGGTAAATTTTGATTTGATTTTCCTAATCCATTTTGAACTGGAACAGGACTGCTATCTATGTAAGTAAAAAATAACTTTGTTCCTATAGTAAGATCATCATTGATTTTGTGCTCTAAATTTGTTCTAGTAGAGAGTCTTAAATACTCATTGCCTACAAAAATAGATTCCTCGTCTAGGAAATTACCACTAATAAAAAATCTAGTTTTTTCATCACCACCAGAGGCAGACACATTGGCTCTGTAAGAAACTCCTTGTCTAAGAGCTTGATCCTGCCAATCTGTATTTGTAACTTGTGCTTGAGCTTGAGTCAAACCATCAACAAGTACACCACTATTTTGCCAAAATAATTTAGGATCTTCTCCTGAATTATACCAAGCTTCTTGAGCAAGCATTAAATACTCTTTACCATTTACAAAATCAATTTTTCTTGTAGTTTCGGATATACCAGTATCAATAGTTACATCAATTTTTGTTTCACCTGAACTACCTGATTTGGTAGTAATTAAAACAACTCCACTTGATCCTCTCGCTCCATATATTGCTGTAGCAGCTGCATCTTTTAATATTTCAATTGATTGTATATCATTTGGATTAATTGATGATAATAAGTTTCCACCACCATCATCGATAAAAAAACCTGAGTTAGATCTATCACTTATTGCTCCTGTCTCAACAATAATTCCATCAATTACAAATAAAGGTTCCGAACTTGCAATTGCAGAGTTTGCTCCTCTAATTCTAATTTTAGATTGAGATCCTGACATAGCAGAACCAGTAACAATTTGTACTCCCGCAGCACGACCTTGCATAGCTTGCTCAAATGACGGTAGAGCAGTATTTTGTAAATCCTCACTTCTTATTTTAGAGACTGAACTAGAAAGATTTTTTTGGATAGTAGATCCATAACCAGTTACTATAACTTCATTAAGTTCTGTAGCTGATTCGAGCAATGTAATATTTAATTGTAGTTGTCCTGAGTATATAATAGTTTGACTATCAAAACCAAGATAACTAAATTCTATTTCATCGCCATTTGAAAGCCCTGATAATACAAAGTTACCATCAAAGTCAGAAAGTGTTCCACTACCAGATGTTGTGTTAATAACATTTGCTCCAGGCAAAGGCTCACCATCGGCTGATACTGTACCTCTAATTTCTTGGCTAAATGAATTAAAACTAATTAAAAGAATAAAAAATGACATTAGTGTCACTTTAAGGTTAATTGTTGTATAAATACTTTTTTTCATATTATTAATTTAAAAATGAAAAGAATGTTTCGTTGATAAATATATAAATATTTTCATATAAAATTATCATAAACTAAAAATCGAAACCGTTTTCTTAAAAATTCCTCATATCAAACCTGGAAAAAAAAAATAAAAAAAATTATTTTTTATGGAGCGAAACTGTTTTCGTTAATGATTTAAGGTTTTTTATTTGGATTAAAAAATGTGAAATTCATAAAAATTAAAATTAAAGGAAATTATTTGATTTATATGAATAATAACTAAATTTGAATATGCTCTCAAATCTTGAAAGGAAATTAATTAAAAAGGAAGAAGCTTTTTGCTCAAACAACTACAAACCTCTTCCCGTAGTGTTAAAAAGAGGAAAAGGTATTTATGTTTGGGATGTTCATTCGAAAAAATATTTCGATTTTTTGTCAGCCTACTCTGCTGTAAATCAAGGTCATTGTAATTGGAAAATTCTGTGGGCATTTATAAAACAATCGACTAAACTCACATTAACATCACGAGCATTTTATAATAGTGAACTTGGTGACTCGTTCGAGTTTATCACAAAAGCTTTTGGTTATGATAAAATGATGCCAATGAATTCAGGAGCCGAAGCAGTTGAAACAGCAATTAAAATTTGTCGAAAATGGGGGCATGAAGTAAAAAAAATTAAAGAAAACGATGCTAAAATAATTGTTTGTAATAATAATTTTCATGGGAGAACCACAACTTTAGTTTCATTTTCGTCAAGTGAAAAAAGTAAAAAAAATTTTGGACCACTAACTAAAGGATTTATAGAAATACCATATAATAATATTTCAGCTCTAGAAAAAATACTTAAAAAAAATAAGGATGTATGTGGATTTTTGGTTGAACCTATTCAAGGTGAAGGTGGAGTTGTCGTGCCTGAAAATGGATATCTTAAAAAATGTGAGGAGCTTTGTAAAAAACACAACGTTTTATTAATTGCAGATGAAATCCAAACAGGAATTTGTAGAACAGGAAAATTGCTTGCAAGTTGGCATGATAATGTTAAACCTGATTTAGTCATTCTTGGAAAAGCATTATCAGCTGGTTTTTATCCAGTTTCTGGAGTTTTATCCTCAAAGGAAATCATGAGTATAATGAAGGTTGGCTCACACGGTTCAACATTTGGAGGAAACCCACTTGCTGTTGTTGTATCTAAAGCAGCAATAAAGTATTGTTTAGACTATAAGCTGTCGGAAAATGCTGAAAAACTTGGTAAAGTTTTTCGAGAAGAATTGAATAAAATAGCATCGAAAAGAAAAATTGTTAGTTCTGTTAGAGGAAAAGGTCTTCTAAATGCAATTGTACTAGATTGTGATGTGAAATCTGATATACCTTGGAAAATATGCCTAAAAATGAAAGAAAACGGTCTTCTTGCCAAACCTACACAGGGTAATAAAATTAGATTTGCTCCTCCATTAATTATTACAGAAAGACAACTTCGAAAAGCTATTAAAATCATTGACACTAGCTTAGTCGAATTCTAGCTAATGAAACTTTACATAAATGACGAAACAAGCAAGCTCAAATCAGTATTGCTAGGTACTGCTAATAATCTTGGCGATAATCCTAAAATAAATCAAACATATGATCCTTCATCAATCATTAACCTAAAAAAAGGAACATATCCAACCAAACATTCTTTAATTGAAGAGCTTGAACTTTATAAAAAAACTTTAGAATCAAATGGTGTCAATGTATACAGTTTAGATAATGTTCCTGATTGCAATCAAATTTATGCCCGCGATATAGGATTTGTGATTGAAGATTGTTTTTTTATTTCCAATATTCTTCCACTTAGGATCAAAGAATTAAATGGACTAAATTCTATTTTAAAAAAAATTGATGATTTTAAAGTCATAAAATTAAACTCAAGTGTTCATGTTGAGGGTGGAGATATAATTTTAGATAACGATTATATTTTTATAGGTTATTATAATAAATCTGATTATGAGAAACAAATTACCGCTAGAACAAACATAAACGCAGTTAAATTTTTAGAAAAAAAATTTTCAAATAAGAAAATTAAAGCATTTGAATTAAGAAAATCTATAAATGATCCATCTAAGAATGCTCTACACCTTGATTGTTGTTTTCAACCTGTTGGAGATTCTCAAGCGGTTGTGTGCAAAGATGGATTTATAAATATAAATGATTACGAATGGTTAATTGATTTTTATGGTAAGGACAATATTTTAGATTTAAATAAAGAAGAAATGAGCATAATGATGTGTAATTTTTTATCAATATCAAAAAACAAAGTTATTTCTGACATAAGATTCACAAAACTCAATAGTTGGTTAAAAGCTAAAGAAATTAAAACAATTGAAATTAACTTAAAAGAAATATCAAAACAAGGGGGTTTGTTTAGGTGCACAACCCTTCCCCTTTACAGAAAAAATGAATTTAACAAATAAGATATTAATGATAAGACCTGAAACTTTTAGGTCTAATGAACAAACGGTGAATGATAATTTTTTTCAAAAAAAAATATCAAAAAATAAAAACGATAATCTTTTAATAAAGGTAATTAATGAATTTGAAAATCTTACTGAAAAACTAATTAATAATAATATTGATGTTAAAATTTTAGACGGTAACAAAATAATTGAAAATCCAGATGAAATCTTCCCTAATAATTGGTTAATTTTTGACAATAATAAAATCGGAATTTTTGCAATGTATGCTGAGAATAGAAGAACTGAGATCAATTACAAACATGTCTTAAATCTCAATACAAATAATTATAAAATTTTTGATTACTCAAACTTTACAAGTCAAAACTTATATTTGGAGGGAACCGGAAGTATGGTTTTAGACAGAGCTTCTAAAAAAGCATATTGTTGTGCTTCTGAAAGGTCCTCAAAAAAACTTTTTCTAAAATTTTGTCAAGATTTTAAATACAAACCTTTATACTTTAAAGCAAATCACACAGTAAATAACGAGAAAAAACAAATATATCATACTAATGTAATGATGTCAATTGGACATAAGCTTTGTGTTGTATGTCTTGATTCGATTAAAGATCACGAAGAAAAAAAAAATATAGTCAAAAACTTAAGAGCCGATAATGAAATTCTTGAAATAAGTGAAGAACAAATGAAAAATTTTGCTGGTAATATTATTTTTTTAAAATCAAACACAAATGAAACACATATTGTAATGAGTAATTGTGCTTATAAGTCTTTGCTTGTAAATCAGTTAAAAATACTTGAAAAAAACGGGAATATTATACATAGCCCAATACCAACTATTGAGAAATATTCAGGTGGAAGTGTCAGATGTATGATAGCAGAAATATTTTAATAAAACTTAAATCCTATATTTATTTAAAATAAATAGTATAAATTTAATTTAAACAACTAATTTTTGGAAACTAAAAACTACGTAATTGAATTCCTATCAGATGAGTGGATAAGAAACACACTATATGTTTTACTTATAATTTCTATTTACTTAATTATAGGTAGATTTCTTAAATCAAATGATAAATTAAAATTTGCAAAACTAATATCGCTAGTCTTAATAATTACAACAATCACTGGTCATTCTAGAAATATAATTAATGGATATTGGAATATAAGTGATAACCTTCCTTTGCAATTATGTGGAATTTCAAATTTAATTGGCTGCTTTATTCTTTTTCTACCAAAAAATAAGACTCTTTTTGAGTTTTTCTTTTATGCGGGAATTATCGGTGCTGTTCAAGCTTTTCTTACACCTCAAATAAGCAATTTTGATGGAACAAATTACGAATACATTGAATACCATCTATCTCATGGAGGAATTTTTTTACTACCAATTTATATGTATAACAATTTAGGATATAAATTAAGAAAATTCTCTTGGTTAAAAATGATGATATATCTAAACCTATTAGTAATTATAATTTTGCCATTAAATTTTCAAATTGATTCTAACTATATGTACCTAGCATACCCACCAAATGTAGATAACCCATTGATTATTGGAGAGTGGCCTTATTATATATTATACTGGGAAATAATAGTTCTTATTTTCACATATACACTATATGTAATATCAACAAGAAAAAAAGTATGAAACCTCCAATTGAAGTTTTCTCAAATTGGGTTAAATTAGGAAAGGACGATGGTATGGAAAAAAATCATTTCAAACCAGTTATGAAAATGATAAATCTGTATCAAAATAAAAGCGATTTTACATCTATCGATGCTGGCTGTGGAAATGGATGGTTAGTGAGATATTTGTCTAAAATTCAAGGCTGTCAAAAATCAATTGGAATTGATGGGTCATTTGAGATGATAAAAAAAGCAAAATCTATAGACAAAAAAAACAATTATTTTTGTTCTGATCTTTTAAATTGGATTCCTAAAAAAAAAGTTGATGTTGTTTTTTCAATGGAAGTTTTTTATTATTTCAAAAATCCTCAAAAACTTATCAATCATATTTGTGATAATTGGATAAAAAGTAATGGTAAATTAATTATGGGTATCGATCATTACTTCGAAAACATAGAATGTCATAATTGGAAAAATAAAGTTAAGGTTGACACAATGGAACTTATTAAAATAAAAGATTGGTTGTTTTTTTTTAACAACTCTGGATTAAAAGACGTTAAAAAACATCAATTTTATGCAAAAAAAAGATGGAAAGGAACTTTAGTTGTTGAGGGGACTAAAATCTAAATAATGCGAGTCTATTTTAATAATACCTGACTTGATATTAAATACATTGGTAAATCCATTTTCATTAAGATACTTTGTTGCTATTTCACTTCTTCTTCCAGATCTGCAGTATATATAGATTTGATTCTCTTTTGTGTTTTTTAATATCTCATCTTTAAATTTTTGATCATAAAAATTTAAATTGATTGAATTTAATGCTCTTCCTTTTTCAAACTCTTCTGGTGTTCTAACATCAATAAGTATTTTATTCATTTTTGAATTATAAAAATCATCAAATGAAGCTTCTTTAACTTTAGAAAAATTTCCTTGGCATGATATTAAAAAAAAGAACACTATTTGTAAATAAAACCTAATCACTTAACTAAACATTTCTGAATTCCGTCATAGCCATTATTTATATCAACTATATTTTTAAATCCATTTCTTTTAAGTATTGATAATGCTATCATACTTCTGTATCCACCTGCACAATGAACATATATTTTATCTTTTTTATTTATAGAATCAAGATTTAAGTGAAGATTAGATAATGGTATTTTAATTGAATTTTTAAGTGAAGAAAGCGATGTTTCAGATTTTTTTCTAACATCTAAAGTTTGACAATCATTTTTAAGAGATACAAAATCCTCCGAGCTAATATTTTCTATATGTTCTACTTTATTACCATTTTCAATCCAAGACTTAATACCGCCTTTAAGAAATCCAATACAGTTGTCAAACCCTACCCTTGAAAGTCTAGTTATTGATTCTAACTCCTTTCCATCATCAGATAAAAGAAGAATATTTATTTTAACATCTCTCAATATTTCACCTACCCATGGGGCAAAACTTCCACTAAGTCCAACAAAATAAGAATTAGGAATATGAGAATCACTGAATTCTTTTGATGATCTAGTATCTAAAATAACGGTATTTTCTAATTCTAAATGTCTTTTAAACTCATCAACATTTAAAGGTTTATTTGATATTTTTAAAACATCATTTAAATCCTTATATCCATTTTTATTCATCATAACATTTTGAGGGAAATAAGATGGGGGTTCTGGAAGATTAGATGTTAATTCATTAACAAATTGCCCCTTATTTAACGAACCATTTAAAGAATAATTAATAGTCTTTTGATTTGATAAACTATCAACAGTTTCTTTCATCATACTTTTTCCACATGCAGATCCAGCTCCATGTCCAGGATAAACAATTAGATCATCATCGAGGGGTTTAATTTTGTTATTAATCGAATCGAATAATATTGCTGCTAATGCTTCCTTGGTAATATCTTTATACCTTTGAGCAACATCTGGAATTCCAACATCACCTAAAAACAAAGTGTCTCCGGTAAAAATTGAATTTTGTTTGTTATTCTCATCAAACAAGAGATAACATGAGCTTTCCATGGTGTGGCCCGGGGTATGAATTAATTTTATACTTAAATTTCCAAATTTAAAAATTTCACCATCCTTAGCAATAATAGAATCATATAATGGATCTGCATTTGGACCATATACAATCGGGGCATCAGTTAATTTAGAAATAGTCAAGTGTCCACTAACAAAATCCGCATGAAAGTGTGTTTGGAGAATATACTTTATTTTTGATTTAGTTTGTTTAGCTTTCTCAATATATTGGTCAACTTCTCTCAAGGGATCAATAACCACGGCTTCTCCTTTACTTTCAATATAATATGAAGCTTGAGATAAACATCTAGTGTATATTTGCTCGATTTTCATCTTTAATAAATAAATATATTATAATTCAGAACAATTTTTTAATTTAAATGAGTGAATTTTGGAATAATAAAGGAAAGCTCAATTGCAGTTAGAAAAAATGCAACTAGTAAATCCGAAATGATAAACCAATTATTGTTTGGTGAGACTTTTAAGATTCTGGAAAAAAAAAATAAATGGTCACTAATATCCTCATTCTTAGATAATTATTCTGGTTGGATCGAAAACATAAATATTCAAAGTATTTCTGAAAAAGATTTTGAAATACTAAACAAGAATATGTTTTTTTCTAACAGCAATCTAGAGCTAATTAACCCTAAAAATAGATATCCTCAAATAATTCCAACTGGTTCCCAAATAAGTTCATGTGTTTTTTTAAACTATAAATTAAATATTATTCAAAATAAAGAACTTATTGATCCTTTAGAATTTATAAATACACCGTATTTGTGGGGAGGAAAAACAAAATACGGTATAGACTGTTCAGGTCTAACACAAGTGATAATGAGAACAAAAAAACGGTTTATTCCAAGGGATGCTAAAGACCAAGCTAATTTTGGTGAAACAGTAAAATTTGATTTAATAAAGAAAAATGATTTATGCTTTTTTGGTAAAAATGTTCAAAATATTACGCACGTTGGTTTATACATTGGAAAAAACAAGCTTCTACATGCATTTGAAAAGGTAAGAATTGACAAAATAAACAAAAAGGGTATTTTTAATAGTGATAGTTTAAAAATAACCCACAATTTAATTTCTATAAGAAGAATAAATTAATTTTCTAGTTCATTTATTTTGGCAGATATCTCTTTAAATCCATCATTATCACCAATGACACCATAAATATTTTTAAGAGTGTTTAAGGCGCTCAAGTTTTCAGGCGAAATTTCTATCAAGTTATTCAAATAGGGAATGCATTTTTCATATAAGCCCTCTCTTTCAATCTTTAAATCATCATATCTTTTATTATCACTTTTAGAGGTACCAAGATTATTCATTTCGTCAATAATAACTTTTTCACCTTCTAAAATTTGTGAAACTAAATTTAGGTATGCGTCAACATAATCAGGCTTGAATAAAATAGCTTGTTCATAATATTTTATAGCATCATCTTTTTCACCTTGTTCTCCAGAAATTACACCTAAATTATAATAAAGAATTCCGTTCTCAGGTTCTTTTGTTATTGCCAACTCCATTAATTCCTTAAACTTTGATCTGTAATATTTTATATCATCATCATTAGTTGAATTGTTACTTAATCTGATATACAGATCAGCTTCATTTAGAATTAGGCCAGTATCGTCAGGTTGAATTTTTCTTGCTTGATTAATTGCATCAATTGCAATTTGATTTTTACCTTGCTGAACGTATATGAGTGCAATATTCTTAACAATTTCTGGATAACGAGAAGGTGTTTCACCAATCCTAGGGTTAGAATACTCTTTAGACTTTCCAAGGACTTTAAACTCACTGTCAGAAACCTTCTCTTCAATACCTGAGGAAATATTTGTAACGAAATACTCCTTTATAATTCCAGTATAGTTCAATTCTTTTAGTTCAAGGTAGTGAACTAAAGCTTTATCATAATTTTTTGAATTGACAGCACTACCAGCAGCATAATATAAATAATCTTGATTTTTTTCTTTATTGAGGCTGTAAGCCATAAATAATTTAATTGAGGCATCCGAGTAATTTTCGCTTTGATTGTCAGAAACGGCAGAATTGACTAATGAAGTCTCTATTTGTTCTTTCAATAATTCTATATCAAGCTTAATTTTACTAGAATACTCAGAGCTATTTATTAATTTTAAACTTTCATATGATGATATGGCTTCATCAAAATTTTCCAACTCGTTGGAAACTTTTGACTTGTAAAAATAGTAATCAGCCTTGTATTTGTCTTCCGAACTTAAAATTAATGACTCAATATTTAATAACTCACTATTTGCTTCATCAAAAAAAGACTGAACAATTAGTTTGTCAACTTGCCTTAACTCTTTCTTTTGAGAGTTTAAAGCAGGCATAAAAAGAATAGCAATTAAAAAAATTAATTTTTTCATAATGTAAAATTACATTATTTTATTTATTGTTCTTCAACAACCTCAATACTATCAATATCTTCAACATCGTCATCGTCAAGTACAACCTTAGCAACTGCAGCAATTGAGTCAGTATCTTTGATATTAATTAATTTCACACCTTGGGTTGCTCTACCCATGACTCTTAGATCAGAAACCTCCATTCTAATCGCTATACCAGATCTATTTATTATCATTAAATCATCACCATCAGAGACATTTTTAATTGAAACCAAAGATCCTGTTTTATCAGTTATAGATATTGTCTTAACTCCTTTTCCACCACGATTAGTAATTCTGTAGTCTTCTAAGCTTGATCTTTTTCCATATCCATTTTCAGAAACTACTAGAATATCACTATCCATGTCATTTACTGAAATCATTCCAATAACTTCATCAGAAGAATCTTTTAACCTAATCCCTCTCACACCAGAAGCATTTCTACCCATTGGTCTGGTTTTACCTTCCTCAAACCTTATACATTTACCCGACTTTACAGCAATTAAAACCTGAGAATTTCCGGTTGTTAGTTTTGCCTCAAGAAGCTCGTCATTATCTTTAATTGTAATTGCATTAATTCCATTTGATCTTGGCCTTGAATATTGCTCTAATGATGTCTTTTTGACTTGTCCTTTTTTTGTACACATAATAACATAATGATTATTAATATATGATTCATCTTTAAGGTCCTGAGTACATATAAAGGCCTTGACTTTATCATCAGGCTCAATATTAATTAAATTTTGAATTGCTCTACCTTTAGACAGTTTAGTGCCCTCAGGAATTTCAAAAACTCTCATCCAAAAGCATTTACCCTTTTGAGTAAAAAATAACATATATTGATGATTAGTCCCTAC
>CESF01012592.1_pt1 | contig 10955 bp, 9 predicted proteins | sample 356331 | NCBI WGS metagenome assembly CESF01 (sample SAMEA2621779, study PRJEB7988) | marine metagenome | biome: marine biome (ENVO:00000447); feature: surface water layer (ENVO:00002042); material: "saline water (ENVO:00002010), including plankton (ENVO:xxxxxxxx)" | depth 5 m
GACAAAAAAGAGAGTCAAAACCAGCTAATAGCTGTTGCTACTGACGGGCATCGATTGAGTAAATCAGCAACAGAAATAAAAGGAAGTAGTAATTTTCATCCAATAATTTTGCCAAAAAAAACGGTATATGAGTTGATGACAATAATAGATGAAGACTCAATTAATCTAAAAATTCTCTCAACAAAATCTAAAATTAAGTTTCTCTACAAGGAAATAGTCCTCATATCAAAAGTAATAGATGGAAAGTTTCCAGATTATGAAAAAGTTATACCACAGGATGAAAGAGTGGAGGCAAAATCAAATGTGGATGAGTTTGTAAGTGCATTAGATAGATTGAAATCACTTTCATCAGATAGAAAAGGAGTGATTAAGATATCGTTGAACAATGGAATTATGAAATTTTTAATTAACGATGCAATTTCGGGAGATGGTATTGAAGAAGTACAAACGCAATACAAAGGTCAGCCCTTAGAAATAGGTTTTAATTCAAATTATTTAATTGATGTAGCGAGTGTTTTAGAAAGTAAGGAGATTGTATTAATGTTGAAGGACGCTACCTCTCCAATACAAATTAAAGACGAAAACGATTCTTTAAGTACTTATATAATTATGCCAATGCGTGTACTGTAATGTATTTAAATGACAAGCATTGAAAAAGTCTACATTGAAAACTTTAAATCTCACAAAAATTATTCTCTTTATCTAGATAAAAAATACAAACATATTGTTATCTATGGAAAAAATGGAGTTGGAAAAACTAATTTATTAGATAGTCTATCTTTTTTTTCTAACGCCAAGGGTTTAAGGGGAAGCAGCTTAGAAGAGATTCTTCCTAAAGATAAAGAAACAAATTCTTTCACTAAAATCAAAATTAAAATCCAATCTATTGATAATGTTTACGATTTTTCTTTAAAAATTATTAAAGAGGATAATAAACTTAAAAAAAAAATTCTTTTAGGTGATAAAAAAATTTCTTTAGCAGATATAAAAAAACACATTAAAATTATATGGCTATCGCCATATATGGACAAAATTATGTATGAAGGTCAAACTTTAAAAAGAAATTTTATTGATAAAATGATTATACAAAACGATAACAGTTTTAATAAAATTATCATTAGTAATAAGAAAGATATTGCTGAAAGGTTGCATGTTTTGAAGAATGCGAAAGATGAAAAATGGTTAGATATACTGGAAACAAAAATTGCAAACGATTTTTATGATATTTTTGTTATTAGAAGACAATATGCTGAAGAACTTAATAATATTATATCTTCAAAACTTAAAAATTTTAGAGAGGTTAAAATTCAATATAAAAATACACTTTTTAAAGATTTAATTAATAAAAAAGATGAGTTAATAGATTTGTTCCTCAAAGAGTTAAAAAATAAAAGAGAATTAGATGAAATAACTAAACGAACAAATTTTAGTATTAATTCTGATGAAATTATTATTTTAGATAAAAAAAATAACATTAACACTGATGCTTGCTCTACTGGTGAGCAAAAATCCTCATTATTATCAATAATTTTAGCAAATTGCTGGAAATTGAAGAACAGCAACAAAAAATTTATACTTTTATTGGACGAAGCTACATCACATATAGACGAACCAAATTTTAAAAAATTATTTAATGAAGTTGATAAATTTGAAACTCAAATTTGGTACACTGGAACTAATAAAAATCTATTTCAAGTCATTGAAAATAAAGGATTTTTTATACATTTACAGTAATCTATAACTCCATTTTTTACGTCAAAAATGGTATAAATAAGCAATATTTAAGATCTAAAAAAATAAATGTCTACAGCAAAAACGAAAAATAATAATTACGGCGCTGACTCAATTAAAGTTCTAAAAGGCCTTGATGCTGTCAGAAAACGTCCAGGAATGTATATTGGAGATACAGACGACGGATCTGGTTTGCATCACATGGTGTTTGAAGTTGTAGATAATGCTATTGATGAAGCATTAGCCGGTTTTTGCAATACAGTAGTTGTAAAAATTAATAAGAATAATTCAGTAACAGTTTCTGATAATGGCAGGGGAATACCAATTGACATACACAAAACAGAAAAAATTTCTGCAGCAGAGGTTATTATGACACAATTACATGCTGGTGGAAAATTCGATCACAATACGTATAAAGTTTCCGGCGGCCTTCATGGAGTTGGTGTCTCAGTAGTAAATGCATTATCTGAAGATTTGAAAGTGGAAATATTTAGAGATAGTAAAAAATATTTAATAGAGTTTGCCAATGGAATTACTAAAGCACCATTAAAAGAAGTAGGTAAGACAGACAAAAAGGGCACCGATGTTACCTTTTTACCATCAAACAAAATTTTTTCGAATACTAATTTTAATATATCTATTTTGGAAAAACGTCTGAAAGAATTGGCTTATTTAAACAAAGGTCTTAAAATTGAGCTACATGATAATAGAAAAGAAAAAGCAAAAAATTTAGTTTTTGAATTTAATGGTGGTATAAAAGAGTTTGTACAAGATTTAAATAAGTCAAAAAGTAAAATTAAAAATGAAGATAATGGATCTGTATTAGATGATCCTTTGTATTACCAAGGAGATAAAAATAATATAAATGTAGAATGTTCTTTACTTTGGAATAATTCTTATAATGAAAATGTAATGTGTTTTACGAATAATATTCCACAAAAAGATGGCGGTACACATTTAATTGGCTTTCGTAATTCAATAACAAGGTTAGTAAATAAATATGCAAATGATTACGGCTTGCTAAAAAAAGATAAGGTTACTATTGTTGGAGATGATGTAAGAGAAGGGTTAATATGCGTGTTATCTGTAAAAGTTCCTGATCCAAAATTTTCATCTCAAACCAAGGAAAAGCTCGTTTCATCTGAAGTAAGGCCTGTTGTAGAAACAATTACAAGTGAAAAAATTTCACTTTGGTTCGATAAGAATCCAAAAGTCGCAAAAATAATTATTGGAAAAGTAATCCAAGCTGCAGTGGCAAGAGAAGTAGCAAGAAAAGCTAGAGAAAATGTAAGAAGAAAAAATGCTATAGACATAACAACTTTACCTGGAAAATTAGCTGATTGTCAATCGAATGATTTAAATAAAACGGAATTATTTATTGTAGAGGGAGACTCAGCGGGAGGCTCAGCTAAGCAAGCAAGAAATCGTGAATATCAAGCGGTCTTACCATTAAGAGGAAAAATTCTTAATACTTTTGTAGAGAAAAAAAATAACACAGTAAATGGAAAAAAAGTTTTTGCCAAAATGCTATCGTCAAATGAGATTGTTACATTAATAAATGCCATAGGTACAGGTGTAGAGCCCTTCGAAATAGATCGGTTAAGGTATGGAAAAATTGTGATTATGACTGATGCTGATGTTGATGGATCTCATATTCGAACATTATTACTAACTTTTTTTAATAATAAACCATTTAATGAATTGATAAGAAAAGGGCGTATATATATTGCTCAACCGCCTCTTTATAAAATAAAAGTAGGGAAAACTACCACGTATTTGGGAAACGATAAAGATCTTGAAATATTAGCAATTAAAAATTCAATAAATAGAATTACTAACTTAGAATTTAAAAAAAATAAAAAATTTGTTTTTGACAAAGATTTTATCAACCAATGTTATAATTTGTATGATTTGATTAAATCTATCGAAGGTGATCAAGAAATACTTGAACAACTCATAACTGTAGGAACATTTACTGAAAAAGACAAAAAAATTTTAATTTTAGATGATAGTAAAAATAAGAAAAAAGAGGGCGCCATATCCGTTGTTGCACAACAATTAAATACCCTGTTAAAAAAAGATGAGGCAAGATGGGCAGGCTCATTTGAGGATAATTGCTTTATTTTAAGAAGAGAATTTTATCACGAAAAAATAGAAAAAAAGTTAAGTTCTAAATTTATGGATAATGATGCTTTGATAAAAAAAATATCTTCATTTAATCAAATTGCCAAAAATTTTGAAAATACTTGTAAAATTAGCGAAAATGATAGGATCTATGAATCTAATACTTTTTTAAAATTTGTAGAGAATATAATTGAGATTGGTAAACGAAACTTGTCTTTACAAAGATTTAAAGGTTTAGGAGAAATGAATCCTGATGAATTATGGGAAACAACACTAAATCCTGATAACAACACATTGCTAAAGGTGAATTATTCAGATGTAAATGGTGAGGGTTCATCACCTTCAGAAGCGGATGACGAAATCTTTTTTACTCTTATGGGAGAAGATGTTTCAAAAAGAAAAAATTTTATAAATTTAAATGCTATAAATGTCACTAATCTAGACATTTAATATATGTTTTTTAAAGAGCAAATAAATCCAAAAAATCTTAGAATTACTCTAGAAACACTGATTAATATAAGGTGGATTGCAGTAATAGGTCAATTTTTTACCGTCTCATTTGTTTATTATATTCTAAAATTTCAATTTCCATATTTTGAAACTTTGATACTTATTTTTCTGTCTGTACTCGTAAATATTTTCTTAGAATTAAATAAATCGAAATTTATAACAATCAATAATTACTACGCAACAATTAGTATTTTTTATGATTTAATACAGCTAATTCTATTACTTTTTATGACTGGTGGATTATCTAATCCGTTTTCAATTCTAATTATAGTACCAACTACAATATCGGTTACTTATCTTTCCAGGGGAAGTAGCCAATTTATTGTTATATGTTCAATAATTTTTTCGACTGTAATTGCCTTTTATCATATGCCCCTTCCAACTCCGCAAGGAGGCAATTTAAATTTACCAAAGTTTTATGAATTTGGTGTGTGGCTATCACTCACCATAGGTATTATTTTTTTAGGAAATTATGCTTATCAATTAGGTAGGGACAATAGAGTTAGAGTTGGAGCCCTTAACAAACTCGAAGAGGAATTAACAAATGAAAAAGTTGTAAATTCTGTTGGAGGAATGGCTGCAGCGGCTGTGCATGAACTTGCAACACCTCTTGCAACAATATCCCTAGTTGGAAAAGAGTTACAGAAGCAACTTAAAAATAACAAATCTACAAAAGACGATATTAATCTTTTAATAAATCAAGCCTCAAGGTGTAGTTCAATATTAAAAGATATTGCTGAAAGAAAGCAACAGGACCAATTTATTTCTAAAGTTTCTCCAAAAGAGCTTATAAACGAAATTATTTTTTCACTAGAAAATAAGCTTAATAAAGAAATTACTGTTGTAAACAAATCATTTAATGAAAGATTAAAAATGTCAAAGAAAACAGAAATAAGTTATGCTTTAAGAAATTTTATTGAAAATGCAATTAAATTTTCAAAAACAAAAATTAACATTGAGATCAATCAGCAAACAAAAAAAACTACAATTACCATCGATGATGATGGTATAGGTTTTGATGAAAATATAATATCTCGTCTTGGTCAGCCCTATGTTAGTTCTGAAAAAGTTAAAAAAAATGACCAAGGAATGGGATTGGGTATTTTTATATCTAAGAACTTATTAGAGAGATGTTCAGCAAAAGTTACCTTTCATAATAAAAAAAATGCAGGAGCAATGATACAAATTGAGTGGACGAATTCTCAATTAGCAAATTTATAAGTCAATATTTTATAAACTAATTTAGCTACTAGAAAATCACACGAGTGTAAGTTTGGTTTTGGTGATAATTCATTAACATCTGCTCCAACTACATTACAGTTTTTGAAAACAACCTTAAGTATCTCAAGAGTCTCGTTCCAAAATAGCCCACCAGGTTCAGGCGTACCTGTTGCTGGCATTAAACTACTATCGAAACCGTCGACATCGAAAGTTAAATATACATTTTTATTTTTAATCAAATTTTTTATTTTTTCTACAGATTGCTTAGATATGTCTTTTGCCCAAAATATTTTAACTTTTTTTCTGTTTTTTTTTGCAAAATCAAATTCTTCTTTGCATATGTTTCTGATACCAATTGCAATAATATCGACATTTTTATTATCCAAACATCTCCTCATTGCTGTTGCATGAGAATTTTTATTTCCTAAGTACTGATTTCTTAAGTCAGCATGAGCATCGATTTGAATTATAGTTAATTTTGAAAACTTATTTTTAAAAGATTTTATAATCGCTGGAGTTATTGAGTGTTCACCGCCAAGTGTCAAAGGGAAGCATTTCATATTTAAGACTTGAGTAATTGTTTTAGTAAGGTGTTTGAGAGCATTATTTAAACTTTCTTTTGGAATATCTATTTTTAAAGTTTTTAGGTTAAATTTTTTGTACGGTTCGTATTTTAATTCTTCATCAAATAATTCTACTTGATGCGATGCTTTGATAATTTTCTTAGGACCGAGTTTTGTGCCACTTTCATAGCTAACTGTTTTTTCAAGACCATAAGGTATAATTAAAACCTTATTTTTATTAGCAACTTCTTTTGGCAAACCCAAAAATCCTTTTGATGATTTAAGTGTTTTCATTTTTGAAAAATTTGTGAAAATTTTTTTTTAGGTCTATTTTTCCAGAAGCCTCTGTGATAAGCATCACTTGCAATAAGAGGCATAACTGATGTTGCCTCTGCAAAAACCATCTGCTCTTCTGCAGTATCAACTTTACCCCATGAACTTGCTTCTTTTAAAGTCGAACTACTACAAGCACCATCCCGACTATCTGCAACAGTAATTTGAACTGCATATTTGTGCATGTCTGCTTTTTTATTTAATAATTCAGCACATATTACAGTATCTTGAATAAAGTTTTTTGGAACACCTCCACCGATCATCATTAGACCAGAGACATTCGATTGTATTTTAATTTCAGTTAATTCTCTAAATTCTTTTATAGAGTCAATTGTAATATGTTTTTCTGGATTTCTTTCTTGATGCATTACTAGTCCGAAACCTGCTGAACTATCAGTAAAAGCTGGACAGAAAATTGGTACATCATTATCATATGCTATCTCTATTAATGAGTCTGTTTTTTTGCTATTTGACTTCAAATATTTTCCAAGCTCGTGAATAAATTCTCTTGATGTATATGCTTTTGGCTTTAATGAATCGGCAATTTCTCCAATTGTTCGATCACAATTTTGAAGCTCATCTTCATCTATGTAAGTATCATATATCCTGTCGATATAATTTTTTCTTAAAACACTATCATCTTGAAACTGTGAACCTTGATAATGTTTAAACCCTAATGCTTCAAAAAAATCCATGTCAATTATAGAAGCTCCTGTTGCCACGATAGCATCAACCATATTATATTTAACTAGATCTGCATAAAGCTTCATGCATCCTGCCGCAGAAGTCGATCCTGCTAGAGTTAAAAAAATTGTACAATCTTTGTCAGCCAACATATTGTTATAAATTTTAGCGGCATTAGCTGTTTCTCTAGATACAAATGACATTTTAGACATAGAATCTAGAATTGGGCGTGCATCAAAAGATTTGATATCAATATGTTCAACAGGTTGTTTTAAAAAGGTTGATTTATTGTGGCCCATATTTAAGCATATAAAGTCTTTACGTTATAATTCTCGTCGGCTTCATAAATTGACATTAAAGGCTTATCTTGTACTTCATGAATTTGATTAGAGTAAAATCCGTTGAAATTAGTTCTAAAACTCATGCCGTAGGCACCAAGTTGTCCAATCTCGATATAATCTCCAGTCTTAATATTTGACGGCAACATGAATGGACCCTTCATATAATCTAATCCATCACACGTTGGACCATAAAAACTATAAGGAATTAATCTTTTTGAAGAAGCTACATTAATTTGAATTGCTTTAGTTGGAAATATAAATTTAGGTGTACCTGCATCAAATAAAGAACCGTAAGTTCCATCATTAATATATAAATTTTGTTTTTTCTTAAGTTCCACCCTTACAATTGTTGACCCACTTTCAGCTACTAATGCCCTACCGGGTTCACATATTAGCTTCGGTTGTTTGCTTAAATTCAATTTTTTTATCGCTCTTGATATTTCTAAAAAATAATTTTTTATTGGTTGAGGATAAAGATCTGGATAGGTCGTGGGAAAACCACCACCAACATTTATAATATCTGGAATAATATTTGACTTTTTTATAATATTTCCTAAATCCTTAATTGCTTTTGAATATGCTATTGGGTGCATACATTGTGATCCAACATGAAAACTCAAACCAAATTTTTTGGATTTTGATTTAGCTATCTTTGAAAGAGAAACTGCCTCGTTGATACTCGCACCAAATTTTTTTGATAAATCAATCTCCGCATGTTCGTTAGATGTTTGTACACGTAAAAAAAGCTCTAGGTCTTTGGCATTCTTTGTAATTTTAAGAATTTTTTCCAATTCTTCTTTACTATCAAAAGCATATGCTTTTACATTATATAAAAAATAAGCTTCATAAATACTTTTCTCTTTTTTTATGGTGTGCATGAAATATATTTTTGAACTAGGAGAAATTTTTTTAATTAATTTAATTTCGTCAATTGAGGCAGTATCAAAACTATTAATTCCATTTTTTATTAGAGTTTTTACTACAGTTTCAGTTGGATTACATTTGACAGCATACAATACATCACCAGGAAAATTGTGGTTAAACCAATTTGATGCTAATTTTAAGCTTTGTTTTCTAAAGCAGTATACCGGATCTATCGGCTGTAAAGCTTTGACCAACTCGTTGACACACTGAAATTTTGCCATCTCATAAAACCTCTCGTTAGTAAACAGTCGATCGTTTTTTTAAAAAAGATCACGTAAAAAAACAACCACTTTTGCGGAATAAAGTATTTTGAATTTATGTAAAGAAAAAAAAGCACAAAATTTTATTGAAAATCAAGAGCAGTTCTCTGGATTATTTACCCTGCAATAGTTGCAAAAAGGAGAATGGCTCTTATATATATTATATGAAAAATAGCCCAGGCAAAATGAATATTGACAATTTTAGCGATAAAACCTTGCTTATTGTTGATGACGATGACCCATTCAGAAATCGTCTTGGTAGAGCCATGGAGACCAAGGGTTTTAAGGTCTCTCTAGCTAAAAGTATAGAGGAAGGGTTGATATCGGTTAGAAAAGCACCGCCAGGATTTGCGGTTGTCGATCTAAGGTTACTAGATGGTAATGGTTTAGATGTAATCGAGGAAATTCATAAGTTAAAACCTGACAGTAGAGTTGTTATGTTAACAGGTTATGGAAATTTACCCACAGCGGTTTCAGCGGTTAAATCTGGAGCCATAGATTATTTGGCCAAACCCGCAGATGCAGAGGATGTTGAAGCTGCATTGTTAGCAGAACCTAACAGTAAAGCACAACCACCTGAAAACCCAATGTCTGCTGATAGAGTTAAGTGGGAACATATTCAAAGAGTTTTTGAATTATGCAACAGAAACGTTTCTGAAACAGCGAGACGTTTAAAAATGCACAGAAGAACTCTGCAGAGAATCCTTTCTAAAAGATCACCTAGATAGTTCTATAATATTTTGCAAAGATACTTAAATTTTTCTTTGGACCTTTAATTTTGGTATAAATTGTAAAAAAATTATTGGATATTATTTTAAAGTTAGCAAAGTATAAATCTTTTTTACAAAAGAAAAATGACCGACAATTTTTTTTTCTTTCAAATTTGTAGAGCAGATTATTCTTAAGTTGACCGGTATTGTAATAAAAAATCAGATTATTTCTCAACTCAAATATTTTAAATAACTGATGGCCTAAAATCAACTGGTTATTAATTTTAGTTTTAACATCCTCTTTAAGCTCATAATAATGTTCAGATATATTTTTGATAAAACAACGACCTTTAATAGATGTATTTTTATCTATCGTTTTTTTTACAATCCAATTACCTTTTAGATATTTGATTTTACTCAAAATAATTTATAATTTGAAAATTTATAAATAATAAATGTTAATAGAGTAATTTTAAAAAACTCACCAAGAATAAAAGGATATAGACCAAATTCAAGTATCGGCTTATCCCATCCCAAAATTGCACCAAGCCACAATAACCCAAATAAATATACAGGTGTTAATGCAATAAATAATTTAATAAAAATAGAAATTAAATTCTCTTTAATAGTATATTTTATCAAAAATTTTTTATTAAAAAATATTTTTCTTGAAAATAAAATACCAGCAACAAACGCAGAAAAAATAAACCCAATTAAATACCCACCTGTTGGCCCCATCAAATAAACTACGCCTATTCCTTTCGCTGGAGTACCTTGAAAAACTGGTAAACCAATGGCACCTTCAAACAAATATAAACTTAGAGTTATAAAAGCATATTTTGGACCAAGCATTACTCCACAAAGCAGTATAACGAAGGTCTGCATTGTCATTGGCACAGGATAAAAAGGTACACTTATTTTTGAGCTTAAAGCAATTAAAATTGTACATAAAAAAGAGATTAAGATTTTTGTCGAAGTGTCTTTAATTTTGTATTTTGAGATCAAGTATGTCATTTAATTTTTTGTTAAATCTATAAAGACTTCCTCTAAGTCTGAATTGTTTTTTAACAGTTCTTGAGTTGAATTTAAAGCTACTAATTCACCTTTATTTACTATCGCAATTCTATTACATATATCTGATGCTTCCTTTAAATAGTGAGTTGTGTAAATTATGGTAACACCCTGTTTATTCAAAGTACGAACTGATTCTAATAATTTTCTTCTTAAGTCGACATCTACGCCTGCTGTCGGTTCATCCAATATTAAAATAGGAGGTTGGTGAACCATTGCTTTGGCTACCAAAAGTCTCCTTTTCATTCCGCCAGATAAACTTCGTGAATAAGCATTTGCCTTATCAGATAAGTTTGTTAATTCTAAAATTTCTTCAGTTATTCTGTCTTTTTTTTTTATTCCATACAAGCCAGCTTGTAGATTCAATAATTTTCTTGGTGAAAAAAAGGGATCAACATTTATTTCTTGAGGCACTATACCTATGGACGCTCTCACTTGTCTTGGGTTTTTATCTAAGTTAAATCCCCAAACATTAACATAACC
>CESF01003851.1_pt1 | contig 10934 bp, 8 predicted proteins | sample 356331 | NCBI WGS metagenome assembly CESF01 (sample SAMEA2621779, study PRJEB7988) | marine metagenome | biome: marine biome (ENVO:00000447); feature: surface water layer (ENVO:00002042); material: "saline water (ENVO:00002010), including plankton (ENVO:xxxxxxxx)" | depth 5 m
TCTACAGCGCTAACATTACCAAAGGTATATACAACCAAACCTAACTCGTTGAGCTGCATATTTGCCTCGTAACATTCTAATTTTAATGCTTTATACTTGGAATTCATACTTTTTTAATTTTTACTTCATTTTCAATAAATTTTCCTAATGTTATATATAATTTCAAAAGTTCTTCATACTTAATTACATTTTCTCTCTGAGGAAAATATTCTGCCTCAAAATCACTCCCCATAACTTTGCTTGCTTCAATAACATTTTCAAAAGTTCCTGCAGCTACTGCTGCATATATTGCTGCCCCCAGTGCTGGTGCCTGATCAGATTCAGCTACTTTTATAGACATGTTTAAAACATTTGCCAATGTTTGCATAATAAATGGTGATTTTCTTGCTACACCTCCAATACCAATAACTGTATTTATTTTTACTCCTTCTGATTCAAATCTATCAACAATCATTTTTGAACCAAAACAAATTGCATTTACCAAGGCTTTATATATATGTGGTGCTTTGGTACCTAAGGAAATTCCACTTATGGCACTTTTTAATTCTTGATTTGCATCTGGAGTTCTTCTTCCATTTACCCAATCCAGTGCTATTGGAACAGCCTCTGAAAGAGGAATATTCTCTGCTTGTGCTGCTAATGTTCCAATGAAATTGGTATCCATTTCTTCTTTAAGGTCTTGTTTTTGTTTTTCAGAAAGAATTGAAGAAGTCATTACCAAATTATCAATAGGCCAAGATAAAGTATCTTTCAACCAAGTCAATACATCTCCAAATGAGGATTGTCCTGCCTCTAAACCTACCATTCCATGAATTACGGATCCATTTACTTGACCACAAATACCTCTTATTGTATTATCTCCAATATCATCTGAAACCACAATATCACAAGTTGAAGTGCCCATAACACGAACTAAGGAATATTTATCAATTTTTGCCCCTATTGCTCCAGCATGTGCATCAAAAGTTCCAACAGCAATAACAGTATTAGTTGATAACCCTAATTTATCAGCCCATTCTTGATTCAAGTTTCCTGCTATTTCATTTGAGGTATATGTTTTATCATACAGTTTCCCTCTTAATTCTCCTAAATAAGGATCTAATTTTGACAAAAAATCTTCAGGTGGTAATCCGCCCCAGCTTTCATGCCACATCGCTTTATGTCCTGCCGCACATCTGCTACGTTTAAATGTTTTTAAGTCTTTATTATCGGCTAACAAATATGTGATATAATCACAATGTTCCATCCATGTATGTGCATTATTTTTTACAGCTTCATCTTCTCTTATAACATGAAGGATTTTTGCCCAAAACCATTCTGACGAATAGATGCCTCCTTTATATTTAATATAATTTTCTCCTCGCCAATTTGCTGCTAATTCATTAATCTCATTGGCTTCTTCAATAGCTGTATGATCTTTCCATAAAACCATCATGGCATTTGGGTTTTCTTTAAACTCTTCTGTTAATGATAATGGCACAGCGTCTTTATTTAAAGGTAATGGTGACGATCCCGTTGTAACAATGCAAATTCCAACAATAGATTCTGCGGGAACTCCACTAGTCAATATTACAGACTTAATTGTAAATTCTATTCCTTCGATATGGTCTAATGGATGTTGGCGGAATTGATTTTTTACAGCTTCACAGTATTGATTTTTTTTCCATCTTTTATACCAATGCACTTCTGTTGCTAATTCAGCACCATTATTTGTGTCGATTAATACGGTCCTTAATGAATCTGAACCAAAATCCAATCCGATAGTATATTTTTTCATTTTTTCCTTCTTCTTTGTTGGATAAGATTTAAATATAGTAATATTTTAATAAATGTAACAAATACACTTAATGATTATTGTAATTTTTTCTTAATATATTTCACAATATATGCTTGCTTTCTACTGGCATAAACTAATAAACAAGACGTTTAAAAATTATTTAAAGCTCAGAGAATTCTTTACTGTCAAAAGAAAAAGGCGGCAATCTTAACTTTTCAGACAGCCTCTTCGACCTATATTATTATTTAGTTGGCAACCATACTTTCATTTTACCAACACCTCTATTAGACCATGTGTAATATGGAATTGCTTTTAAATTTTCGTTATTAAGCGTATTTATTCCTCCTAAAATAGATTCTTGCTTTACTGTGAATTTATCTGAAAATGAAATAGAAATATCATCAAAATTATTTTTATTATCAACTTCTTCAATTGCATAAACTATTGGTCCATATTCTAACGCCATTTTATTTTTATCATCTTCTATTTTTTCATCTGCAATAACTTTACGAACTCTCATTGGGAAATCTAGTGTTACTTTTTCACCTTTTTCCCATTTTTTAGTGATTGAATAATAGCCATTATTTGGTTCTAAAGAAATTTCTTTATGGTTAATTTTAATTGAACTTTGATTTTCTAAAGGTTTAGAATAGGAGTATAAATCACTTGGCAATACTTCATTTCTACTCCAACCTGGAATTCTAAACTTTACTGTAAATTCTGATTCTTTTTCTGGTGAAATTGTTACTGTAATTTTTCCGTTTAAGGGATACTTAGTTTCTTGAATAATTTTCACATTATTATTTTCTAAAGCTAAAGATGCATTACTTGATGCATATAAATTGACATAAACTGTATTATATCCTTTTGAATATAAAAGCCCTGAAATTGAAGGAATAAATCTAATTATATTTGTTGGACAGCACGAACAATCGAACCATGATTTACGTGTACACGCCCCTTGATTAAATTTATAAACGCCATCAGATTCCAAAGCATTTGGGTAAAAGAAATTTGTTCCATCTAAAGACAATCCTGAAATTAACCCATTATACAAAGTCCGTTCAATAACATCAAAATATTTAACATCTGCAGATGATTTGTGTAAACGATGATTCCAATATACACTTCCTATTGATGCACAAGTTTCGTTGTAGGCGGTAAGGTTTGGTAATTCGTAGTTTTCTCCAAATGCTTCTCCTTCGTGTTTAGCTCCTATACCTCCAGTTATATACATTTTTTTATCAACCATATTAGACCATAAATTATTTACTGCATTTGAGTATAAAGAATCATTTTTTATTACTGCTATATCTGACATTCCTGCATACATATATACTGCTCTTACTGCATGACCTACTACCTCATCTTGTTCTATAACTGGAATATGATCTTGAGCATATGGTCCAAATGATTCATGAATTTCAGGATTTCCTCTATTATCTAAAAAATATTTTGCTAAGTCTAAATAAGCTTCTTTTTTAGTGATTTCATATAATTTGATTAAGCCTGTTTCAATAATTTGATGCCCAGGAACTGTATGTATTTTGTTGTCTTCTACTCCAAAGGTTTTTACCATTAATTCTGCATTTTTTAAAGCTATATCTAAGAAGCTTCTTTTCCCTGTCGCTTTATAATGTACAACTGCTGCTTCATACATATGACCTGCATTGTATAACTCATGACTCATTTCCAAAGATTCCCATCTAACACCTTTATTAACTTTAACCCAAGTAGCTGGAGGTTTTTCGGGGTCTATAGTTCGCCAAGTGGTTAAATACCCATCTTTTTCTTGACCAACTTTTACAATCCTTATTAAAGAATCTAATAGTTTTTCTAAAGATTCGTTCGGTGCGCTTATTAACGAATTTGAAGCACCTTCAATTATTTTATATACATCTGAATCATCAAAAGGCATAAAGCCTTTAACTGTACCTTCCATTTGTCCTCCAGCGATTAAAAAATTATCAAATCTTCCTTCTTCTGTACATTTTTGAATAGCATATTCGATAGTTTTTTCTTGAACCCTCTTTACAATGGGCAGCCAAAATTCGTCTGTCAGCTTTACATTTTTGATTTCTACTGGCTCAATTGAATAACTTGCAAGATCATTTGTGTTTTCATTTTTAGATTCTGTTTCAGATATCTCTTTTTGCTTACAACTAATAAAAAGTATTCCCACTAATAATAAAATTGAATTTTTCATATTTTAAAACATATTATATGATTTTAAACTTAATATTTATTTATAAATGTACTTAAACTAAATATATTTCTTAAACATTCTATTAATTTTAAATGTGTTTTACACACCTTAAAACATATTATTTGATTTTTTACATTAAATTTAAATGTGATTTTTAAACAAAAAACATAAAATTTAATTATTAATAGAATAACATGGTAAGTAGTTACGAAAATAAAGAAAAATTTCTAAATGCTGTTGATTGTATTATCTTTGGGTTTGATGGTAATAATTTAAAAATATTATTAATTAAAAGAGATTTTAAACCTGAAAAAGGTCAATGGTCTCTAATGGGAGGATTTTTAAGGAATAATGAAATTTTCAAGGACGCAGCAGCAAGGGTTTTAAATAAATTAACAGGATTACAAGATGTATACTTGGAACAACTTTATGCTTTTAGTAAAGTTAATCGTGATCCTGTTGAAAGAATTCTTTCAGTTGCTTACTTCGCCTTAATTGATATAAATACACACAATAAAAAATTAATTCAAAAAAATTCTGCTAAATGGTTTAATATTGGTGATTTCCCTGAATTGATTTTTGATCATAATATTATGGTTGAGCGAGCTATTAAAAGGTTACGTCGCAAGACATCTATTGAGCCTATAGGTTTTAAGCTATTGCCTAGAAAATTTACAATGCTCCAACTTCAAAATTTATATGAAGCTATTTTGAATAAAAAAATTGATAAAAGAAATTTTATTACTAAAATAAATTCTCTAAATATATTAATAAAATTACATGAAAAAAGTTTTGAATCCTCCAAAAAAGGATCTTTTCTTTATATGTATGATAAAGAGGAATATGAAGAAAAACTATCAAATGGATTTACTTTCAAACTGTAACTTTAAGATATATTAAATCTTCCCCTAAGATTTAATCCTTTAAAAGTTCACTTTTGGCTGACATCAAACAGTTTATAAAATAAATAGAAGGATGCTATTTAAGCATTCCTTCTATTTATATATTTAAAAGACGTAGTGTTTTTCAATTTTTTTAAATTGCCGATTAAAATTTTCGATTCGGGTTAAACCTCTCAATATTAATACTGGTTTTTTTGTGGTCAACAATTTCTGAAACGATTTTTCCAGTACCCGTACTCATACTCCAACCCATCATTGCATGACCTGTAGCAATAATAACATTTTTAAGATTTTCAGTTCTTCCGATATAAGGGACTCCATCAGCTGAAATAGGTCTAAACCCGTACCCAGCATCATTCCTGTCAATTTCTGGTATATTAACTGAAGGATAAAATGACTCAACAGCATCGCATATTGCATTAACCCTATTTTTGCTTACCCTGTCGTTAATTGACGAAATTTCCATGGTTCCAGAGTATCTTGTAAATCCGTTCATCGGGGTAATTGCACATTTAGGTTCAACCAAAATTGCAGGGCAAGAAATTTCTGTTTTTGATGAATGATTTATACTGTATCCTTTACCAGCCTGCAGAAGCAGATCAATTCCAAGCTTTTTACATAATTTAGAAGTCCAAGCACCGGCCGATAAAACATATTCGTCAAAACTTAAATTTTGATCTGAGATGTTTACTGATTTAATATTATTGTTTTCAATATCAAAAGATTCAATTTCAGTATGAGTAATAAATTTTACTCCCTTTTTTTGTATGAAATCTTTTAATTCATTAATCAACTCACCTGGTGTTGTATGATGATCAGAATAAAAATATGCTGCACCAATTGAATCTATATTTATATTAGGTTCCATCGTTTTTATTTCATTTTGATTTAAAATTTTTGCTCGTAGGCCATTTTGAACGGCTAAATCAACTACTTCTTTTTCCTTTTCAAGGGATTTTTCGGTTTTACATAACATCAACAATCCTTTTTGATCGTAATGAAAACACATATCATTATTTTTCTTAATATCCTTTAATAAATCTTGACTCAAAAGCGACATTTCAATTATTGGAACAATAGAACTCTTTACATTAGTAACGGAACATGACTTATTAAATGCATATAACCATTTGAAAAAATCTAAATTTATCCTAGGCTCAACATAAAATGGACTCGAAGAATTAAACATCCATTTTAAACCTTGCTTAGTGATACCGGGGGCAGCTAATGGAATAATATGACCAGGTGATAAATATCCAGCATTTACATAGGATGCTCCACTATTCATTCCGTATTTATCGATAATAGTTACATCATGACCACTATTAGATAGGTAATATGCTGAACATATTCCAATTATACCACCGCCTACTATCAATATTTTTTTTGACATCTTAAATTACTTGAAAACCTCCACAAAATGGATCATCATCATCAATAATTATTTTATTATATCCGTGAATTCTAGCCCATCCCCTTATTACAGGAGTTATTCCGCTAAAGTCTTTAATTTTAGCGCTTTTTTCGACCCTGCAAATAAATTTAGAACCGATATAGCTTTCGTTAATAAAAGTCTCTCCAACTCCTAGCTTATTTTCAGAAAATAATTGTGCCATTCGGGCCGAACTTCCCGTTCCACAAGGAGACCTATCGATGGCTTTATCACCATAAAAAACTGCATTTCTGGACGAAGATGCTTTATCAATTACTTCTCCTACCCATAAAATATGAGATGCATCTTTTATAGAACTGTCAAAGGGATGAATAAACTTATCCACGTATTTTTTATTTATCTTTTCCCTGATTTCTCTAGAATAGATAATAAGTTGTTCAGCCTTGTAATCATTTAAATCTGAATAATTTTCTTGTTTATCAATAATTACATAAAAATTACCACCATATGAAACATCAAAATTAATTTTACCAAGAAATTTTGAAATTACAAATAGATTTTTTGCAGCCAAATAGCTATCTACATTTACTATTTCGACCCATAAAACCTTATTACCTTTTTTTTCATACTTTACAATAATGTTACCTGCAGGCACCTCAATATTTAAAATTCCATCGACTTTAGGTTTTACCAAATTTTCCTCAAGAGCTATAGTAACAATCCCAATAGTTCCATGCCCACACATTGGTATGCAACCAGATGTCTCTAAAAATAATATGGAAAAATCATTATTTGGATCATTGGGGGGGAAAATCATTCCACCACTCATAATATCATGACCCCTAGGCTCAAACATCAATGACTTTCTGATCCAATCAAAATTTTTGATAAAATCGGATCTTTTTTGACTCATTGATGAGCCAGCTAAATCAGGTTTTTGAGACAGAATTAATCTAACTGGATTTCCACAGGTGTGCGCATCAATGCAATCAAAAATGTGTTTAGTCATTTTTTATTTCCTCTATATAATTATTTATTCTCCTATCAAGGGTAGACAATGTTACTGTTCCGTACTCTAAAATTCTTTCATGAAATTCTCTAATATCAAATTTTTCCTTTAGTTCAAGTTTTGCTTTATTTCTCAATTCTCGGATTTTTAATTCTCCTATTTTATAAGACAAAGCTTGTCCTGGCCATGAGATATATCTATCTATTTCAGTATTTACTTCGTGTAATGATAAAGCTGTATTATTAGACATGTAGTCTACAGCTTCTTCTCTTGACCAACCCTTAGCATGGATCCCCGTATCAATTACCAATCGACAAGCTCTCCACATTTCGTAAGTAAATTTGCCAAATTGTTCATATTGTGTTGTGTAAATACCCATTTCATCGGCTAAAAACTCCGTATATAAACCCCATCCTTCTCCGTATGCAGATAAATATAAATTTCTTCTAAATTGAGGAATACTATCACCCAATTCATTATTAAGAGCGCTTTGAAGATGATGGCCAGGAACAGCTTCATGTACAGTTAAAGCGGGAATTGTATATAGAGTTCTACTTTTTAAATCATAGGTATTTACCCAGTAATAACCAGGATCAGTACTATTTTTAGAAGTACCCACATATCTACCCCCTGTATATTTTGGAGCTATCGCATCTGGAACTGGTGCGACTCCATATGGTTTTCGCGGTAGGGTTTTAAAAAATCTTGGAAGTTGTTCATCAGCTCTTTTGGAAATATCTCTTGCATACATAAGTAGCTCTTTTGAAGTTTTAGCATAAAATTGATCATCGGATCTAAGAAATTTAAAAAACTCATTAAAGGATCCTTTAAAATTTAAATCTTCAATGATTTTAATCATTTCGTCTTTTATACGTGCTACCTCCTTTAATCCAATTTGATGAATTTCATCAGCCCTATATAATGTACTTGTTGTATAGTAATTTATCCTATTTTGATAAAATTCTGCTCCGTTAGGAGTTTCTGAAACTCCAATGCTAGTTCTTGTATTTGGGTAGTATTCTTTTTCAAAAAATTCTTTAATTCTTATAAATTGGTGGACTACACTATTTTCAATAGCTTTTTTTGCTTCAATAAGAACTGAATCTTTTTGGGTCTGTGATAAACCATTTGGTAATTTTTTAAAAGGGGAGTAAAAATAATTTAATTCAAAATCCTCAGTTATATGGTCATTGTATGTTGATTCGTAACCGTTAAAAATAACCAGTGGTTGGGAAACGCCCTTCACTAGCCCTTTTCTTAAAAGGGGTAAATACTGATCAACATATTGTGGGATTGAATTGAGCTTATTTAAATAATTTTTAATCTGGTTGTAATTATACATTGGCCTTACATTATAAACTAGGCTAGTATGAAAACCAGAATCCGAAAGAAGTGGGTTTAGAAATCTTTCAAAATCATAGTATGCTACTATATCTTCTAATACAAAAGATAATAACTCGAAAGAAATATTGTCATTTTCACCAAGTTTATTTACGTCAATATCTGATAGTTTTGTTAATAGATTTTCAGCAAATTCTTTTTCGCTTCTAAAATATTCCTCTGAAAAATTTCCAAGTGGATAATCCTTATAATCATACTTTTCATGGTTTTGATATTCTTCTATTATAATTTCTAATTTTTCATTTTCTCTATCGCAAGAAAACACAAGAAACATTAGTAAGATTAGTAATTTAAATTTCATAAACTTAATTATTTATTGAAAAGGCTATCGCCCTCTCTAATAGTAATTCCATTAATATTACGTTCGATATTTAGAGGATTATTATTTTTTAATTCACTTGTTAGTAAATTTTGAGAGAAATTTTGAAAACTCACTGGTCCTAAAAGAATTGATGTTTTGCGAATATCTGATTTTGCTAATCGTGATCTATTTGAAATAGCCTCATCTATTGAATTATTTCTCCAGTCTTCTTTTAAAATTTGGTCTGTAAATGAGCGTAATTGACCAATAGTTTCTATGCTTTCTCCTTGCGCTCTTCCTTCTGGTAATCCAGATTCTAAAGCAAACATAACCGTTAATTCAGAATCTAATGTAAGGATTTCATCTACTATGGTATTTAAAAAAGCTGCTTTTTGCTTACCGGATACATTTTTATACAATTTAAACGCTTTTGAAGCTAATTCTACTGCGTGATTTACTTCTTCTACTTTAGCTTCAAAAAAATGACTGGTATTTTTATTATTTAATTTAGGGTTAATGGTTTTGTGTGTAACACTTCCACTAGCCTTTAATTTGTTACCAATATAATTTTTTCCTGAGATCATTTCTTATAGAGATTTTATAATTTATTTTAATACTTAAATTAAATAGTACTGAATTAGGATAAGTTCTTGTATTCTGGCAATTTAGAGCGGGTTCTCATGGCCTCTTGAATTATATTTAATACATGTTTACGCTCTTCTCCTACAAGTGGTAAACGCGGCTCACGTACATTTTCAGTTCCAATACCTGAAGCTACTTCTGCCAGCTTAATATTTTGAACTAATTTAGGAACAATATCTAACTCCAACAATGGCAAAAACCAACGGAATATAAATATTGCATCACTAACTTTTCCAGCTTTAGCCAAAGAATAAATGGCAACAGTTTCTGCTGGAAATGCACAGACCAATCCGGCAACCCAACCATCAGCACCCATCAAAATACTTTCTAAAGCCAAGGTATCAACTCCGCATAATATCGCATAACGATCACCAAAACGATTCCTCATACGGGTCACATTTGTCAGATCTCGAGTTGATTCTTTAATGGCTTGTATATTTTCGCAATCCGCTAATTCATCCAACATATCCAGCGTTATTGGAATCCCATAATCAACTGGGTTGTTATATAGCATAATTGGCAAGTTGGTGCTTTGCGCTATTTTTCTAAAATAAGTTGCAGTCTCTCTGGAATCAGCTTTATAGCGCATTGGAGGTAAAAGCATGAGTCCATTCGCCCCATAGACTTCTGCTTTATTTACAGCTTCTATGGCATCATTTGTGGACTGTTCCGCTATATTTAGAATAACCGGAACCTTATTATCTACTATTTGTAATGTTTCTTTTACCAATATTTCTTTCTCTTTAGCAGTTAAAGTACTTGCTTCTCCTAAGGTCCCTCCAAGGATAATTCCACTAACCCCTGCAGCTACTTGTGCCCTGATATTGGTTTCAAAACTTACCAAATCCAATTGATCATCATTGGTGAATTTTGTCGTTACTGCAGGCATAACGCCCTTCCATTCTATGCTCATATATTTTATTTTTTATTTTTAATTAAAGAGGTATCAATTGAAGCTAAATTAGAATTAAATTTTAATTCTTCTTTTATTCTACATGCAGTTTTAGTTATTGCTAGGCCACCTTTTCCAGTACATTTATTACAAGAAGGCATTTGTTTACTTACGTTTGAAACTGTTTGGATAACTTCGTTAAGAGGAATCAGAGCCTTATATCCAGCACATGACATGGTTGCAGAGGAAAGGGCATTTACGGCTGCACTAACGTTTTTACCTAAACAAGGAGCTTCAACTCTATCCGCTATAGGATCACAAATTAATCCAATCATGTTTTGAATAGCCATTGAGGCAGCATCTATAGCTTGTTTGGCTGTTCCTCCAAATAATTGTACTATTCCAGCGGCT
>CESF01019601.1_pt1 | contig 10920 bp, 11 predicted proteins | sample 356331 | NCBI WGS metagenome assembly CESF01 (sample SAMEA2621779, study PRJEB7988) | marine metagenome | biome: marine biome (ENVO:00000447); feature: surface water layer (ENVO:00002042); material: "saline water (ENVO:00002010), including plankton (ENVO:xxxxxxxx)" | depth 5 m
TACTCGTTTCACTTTTCATATACTCGTTTCACTCGGGCTGTCAGCTGGCAGAAAAGTTCATAGCTGATGGTATTGCATAAATCGGCAATCTCATTAGCGCTGATGTTTTCACCCCATAGCTCTACTGTTGATCCAATGTCGATATCTTGATGATCGGTAATATCGATGCACAGCATATCCATCGATACTCGACCTAAAGTAGTTAAGCGTTTTCCGTTACACCAGACAGGCGTGCCAGAAGGCGCACTGCGTGGATAGCCGTCACCGTAACCAATCGCTACGATACCAACTCGAGTAGCTTTCTCTGCGATCCAGCTTTCGCCATAACCAACACTCTCACCCGCATTAACATGATGACTAGATATGAGTTTTGACTGAACCGTCATTACAGGCTTTAGAGAAGAAACAGATCCACTGTTAGTCATTAAAGGTGAGCTGCCATACAGCATAATGCCTGGGCGACTAATGCTATCTCGCACTTCGGGCCAAGCAATGATAGCTGCACTGTTGTTAGATGATAAAATAAGTTCAGGCCAGAAGTTTTTCTGCTGGTTTAAAATGCCTTGGAGGGCTTTGAATTGAACTCGTGTTTTATCGTTCTTTAAATCATCGGCGCAAGAAAAGTGACTCATCAGAACCTTAATCTTGAGGTCGGCATGACGGCATTGATCAAAAATTGTGGCAGATTCAGTTAACCTGAATCCTAGGCGGTTCATGCTGGTATCAATTTTTAGCCACAGCTGTATTCGCGTGAAACACGGCTCGGTTGTTAAAATATCCAGCTGGCTTTGGTGATGCACAACCATTTCTATGTCATGCTCTACAGCAGCTAGCCATTCATTCTTATCAAACGCACCTTCCAATACTAAAATGGGATTTTTAATTCCTTGATGGCGCAGCTCTAAGGCTTCATCCATACAGGCAACAGCAAAGCCGTCAGCTTCCGTAAGTGCCTTGGCTGCGGGTATAGCCCCATGGCCATAAGCATTGGCTTTAATGACTGCATAGGCCATTTGGCTATGCTCTTTTGCCAACTGATAGTTGTCTTTTAAAGATTGTAGATTGATTGTTGCTTGAGTTGGACGGGCCATGTTTTTCGCTTAATCAGAAGACTAAAGGTTAGGTAGGGTTTATTATGTCAGGCTGCGCAGTTGTAAACTAGCACTGAGCCTATAAAGTATATTTCTAAATAGTCGAGTTATTTATTCATGCACCCATTGATTGCTGACAAAACCTTGGTTTTCTCCCCAGCACTTGCCGCAACCATTGGCTTGGAAGAAGCGATTACGCTTACCTGGCTAAATGATATTGCGCAGGCTATGGGTGGTATTCAATGGCATATAAACAACGAACAAGTGCGCCAGGTATTTCCGTTTTGGGATGACCAAAAAATCCGTTTGGCATTACGAAGCTTACATGAAAAAGGGTTGATTCAACTCATATCTCCGCTATTTCCTGATGCACCGCAATTGATCTTCTGTTTTCCAGATCAATCTCGCCAAGCAGCTCAGTCTATACAGCAGGAACCTGCGCAGCAACCTACATTCAAACAGCCGATGCAACAGCAATGGCAGCCGAGCCGTGATGGTCTAAACCGTTTGCAGCAACATGGTATTCCTGACAGCTATAGCTTATCCAAACTGGATGAGTTCATTCTTCAGGCTAGGGAAAATGGCAATAACCGAAATGATTGGAATACGCAGTTTTTCCGCTTTATCAAAAAGCACTGGGTTTACACACAGACCGATGCGCATAAAAAACAACAGCGTATCGCGGAAAAAGCATCGTTTAGTACCCATCATACTCAAGCGCCTGATCGTCAAGAACGTTTTCAGGCTCGACGTGAAGAAGCTGGGCCTATTGCTCAGCAGTGGCAGCCAAGTTTAGACGCTCAGCAAATTTTGCAACGCGCTGGTATTGATGCACAATTCATTCAAGACTCGATCCCCGAATTTGTACTTTATTGGCAAGAGCGAGGGGATGCTCATAAAACGTGGAATACCAAATTTATTCAGCATGTTCGCCAACAGTGGGCGCGTTATTCTTCTTCACTAGAGCATTCCTCTATGCCAACTCGTATAAGTGAAGAATGGCAGCCAGCGAATGACTGTTATGATATTCTGGCAATGGCGCACATTGATGTGAACTATGCTAAAAGTCTAATTGGTGAATTTGTTTTATATTGGCGTGATTCCAATCAACTACAAACCAGTTGGAATAGTAAATTTTTACAATATGTTAAGCAGCAATGGGCAAGACAGCTAAATCAAGGCTCTCAAACAGGTGGCAACTATGCAAAATCAGGAACTGCTCAATCAGGTAACTCAACAGCTTCAGCGAGTCTCGACCAGCTCCTCGATAACGACTGGTGATAAAGAATCTGCAGTACATAAGTTAGATGATAATCAGCGTGATGCGATTAATCAGGTTTTTGCATTGTTGCGTTTTAATTATCACAATCAGTTTTTAAAAGCCTTTCCAGATTTAGAAACAGTGAAACTTGCTAAACAGCTATGGGCGCGTCTGCTGGTGGACTATCCAGCAGAAACAATAATGTTTGCTGCCGAGCAAGTAGTTAAGCAACAAAAATTCTTACCTAATGTTCATGACATGATAGAAGCCTGTCAGTCCTCTGCACATAAACTATTAGGTATGCCTGATGCACACTCCGCCTATGTCGAAGCTTGTCGCGTCCCTTCCCCGAAAAAAGAATACAACTGGTCTCATCCTGCGGTTTATTTCGCGGGTCGTGCGAGTGACTGGTTCTTCTTGGCAAACTCAGTGGAAGCAAAAGCGTTTCCTGTATTTGAGCGTAATTATGTGATGCTAATGGAAAGAGTCGCTGCAGGTGAAAGCATTGAACTTGAGCTTCCGAAAGCATTACCTGAAAATATTGAAGTACCTATTGAACGTAAAGATCTTCAAAAAAAGATGAAGCAACTTTTGCAAGATACAGGGCTGTAACGAACGGAACACAAGAATGCATTCTTGATCGATAAATGCATCATTCTTTTTCTTTGTAACCATTCATAAAAAACCTTGTTCGAGGTTGAAAATTTTTACCAGTATCGTATCTAGCACATCGGAATAAAGAGAGTGTTAATTTGGACGTATTACATGTAGTTGGCTCTCTTTTAGGCGGCATAGGTTTGTTTATGTTAGCCATTGGAATGATGACAGATGGGTTGAAGGTCGCTGCTGGTCCGAGTTTGCGTAACATTCTATCAAGGTGGAGTAATACGCCATTACGCGGAATTTTTTCAGGCTTCGTAATGACTTCAATTGTTCAATCTTCTAGTGCTATTACTGTTGCTTCATTAGGATTTGTTAATGCTGGACTGATTAATATGCGCCAAGCATTAGGCATAATCTATGGCTCAAATATTGGTACAACCATGACTGCTTGGCTAGTAGCATTGGTAGGGTTCCAATTCAAGATACATGACTTTGCTCTACCAATGGTTGGCGTAGGCATGATATTAAAAATGTCTAACAAAAAAGGAACCCTTGCTTCATTTGGTCTAGCACTTGTTGGCTTCGGTTTATTCTTTGTGGGCATCGATATTTTAAAGAATGCCTTTGAAGGATTAGTGACTACTTTTGATATCACTCAGTATAAAGCGGATGGTATTTCGGGGATTTTGCTTTTTTTATTCGTAGGTATTGTTATGACAGTGCTTACACAATCTTCAAGTGCCTCGATTGCTTTGACGATAACTGCAATATCTAGCGATATGCTAGGTCTCTATGCTGCCGGAGCTATGGTTATTGGCGCGAATATCGGCACTACATCAACAGCAGTTATTGCTTCAATCGGAGCCACCTCAAATGCCAAGCGGGCTGCAGCAGCACAAGTAATATTTAATGCAGTAACTGCAGTTTTAGCATTGGCACTTTTGCCATTTATATTTATTTTTATTAAATATGCGTGTGAACTATTAAATATAGATTCTGATTCCGCAATTTCTTTGGCGCTATTTCATACTATTTTTAATGTTCTTGGGGTGCTATTAATTTATCCACAAAATGAGCGAATCGCTTCCTTCTTAGATAAAAAATTCACCTCTTGGGACGAGAAAGCATCACACCCTAAATTTATTGATAAAACAGTTGCTCAAACCCCAGTCTTAGCAGTAAATGCGTTGTTGTTAGAAATATATTCTATTGCTGATAAAGGAATAGATCTTTTCTCTAGAGCAGTGCAGCCGAAAGGAAAACGGAAAACAGATTTTTATGACGATGCTCGAGTTATTAAATTACTTTCAGTCGCCGTTTCTGAGTTCATTGTTACCATAGACAGCTCAGGGCTACCGGTAGAGACAAGAGAAGACTTGGCGACGTTAATGCGTATAGATCAATATATTTTGAACTGTACATTGGCAATAGAAAGAGCAGAAGATTATTTGCTGCAGCGTGAATACTTACCGTTACCAAAACTTGAAACTGAATTGATAGAATACTTTAACAGCGTGTTAGGTTTTCTTATGATTAGCCGAGAAATAAATAAAACGGATAACCAACATGAAAATTCATTTTTTATTATGCAAACTGAGCATGACCGAATTAAAGCAGAATTGATTTTAAATGGCACTCAATCAAAGATCTCGGTAGAGCAGATGTCGGCATCAATCGATGCTCTTCAAGAAGCTTTGCATTTATCAAAGCAATGGCATAAAGCCATGACCAGGCTTCATGCCATACACACTAAATCCATAGACGAAGAATTATAAGGTATATCTATATAATGGATAAAAAAGACGTTAAGAATAATCTTCTGTCTATAGAAGAAGAGCAACTACGATTAGCAAGAAAAGAGCGAATGAATCATCCGTCTTATCGTTTAGCTTATGACGATGACGATTTTTTTCTACGTGAAGATATGCGAGCGCTGCGCCTCCAATTAGAGTGGGTTAAACCCGATATAATTCAAAAAGAAAATAATATTGAATCAACGGTTGTTGTTTTTGGTGGTGCTAGATTTAAAGAGAAGAAAAAAGCAGAACAGCAATTGTTGAAAGCAAGAGACGAGCTTTCCAAGAATCCTGATTCGGAAGAGAGTCAGCGAAAAATTAAAATTGCAGAAAGCGTTTGTCGCAATAGTCGTTTTTATGAAGAATCAAGATTGTTAGCGCAAAAAATTACTCGTTTATCACAACAACATGGCGGTAAAGAATTTGTTGTTGTAACGGGGGGTGGTCCTGGTGTTATGGAAGCGGCTAATCGTGGTGCTGCCGATGAGGGTGGTCAAAGTATTGGTCTTAATATCGTCTTGCCTTTTGAGCAAGAGCCGAATCCATACATAACCCCTGAGCTGTGTTTTCAGTTTGATTATTTCGCAATTCGTAAGATGCATTTCCTAAAACGGGCAAAAGGATTAGTTGCTTTTCCAGGGGGATTTGGAACGCTTGATGAATTGTTTGAAACGCTTACTCTGATACAAACTAAAAAGATGCAACCATTCCCAATTGTTTTGATTGGGAAGGAGTACTGGAGCCGACTTATCGATTTTGATTTTTTAGCTGAACAAGGCGCGGTATCAGAAGCGGATATTAAATTATTTCATATGGTTGATACGGCAGGTGATGCTTATGAGCATTTATCAAAGCACTGGGGCAAATAAAGCTATGGCTTTATTCATCATCATCCCAGTTGCCTTCATAACCTGCTGCTAAATTTTCGAAGCGAGTATATTTACCGACAAATGCTAAGCGGTCAGTACCAATAGGGCCGTTACGGTGTTTACCGGTAATAATCTCGGCAATGCCTTTATCTGGGGTGTCTTCGTTATACACTTCATCGCGATAAATAAAGGCGATGATATCGGCATCTTGCTCGATCGCTCCCGATTCACGTAGATCCGACATAACAGGGCGTTTGTTTGGGCGTTGCTCCAAAGAACGGTTTAGCTGAGACAGTGCAATAATAGGACATCCGAATTCTTTCGCGATGGCTTTCATGCTACGTGAAATTTCTGAGATCTCTTGCGAACGGCCTTCAGAAGGGCCAGATACCTGCATTAACTGCATATAATCCACCATCACAAGCGCTAGGTCGTTATCGTTCTCACGATACACCTTACGACAGCGTGCGCGCATATCTTGTGGTGTAAGTGCAGGCGTGTCATCGATGTAGAGCGGTAAATCTTTTAAAATATTTACTGCTGATGAAAGGCGAGGCCAGTCATCTTCAATGAGCTTACCACTACGAATTCGAGTTTGATCGATTTTACCGATAGACGACAGCATACGCATCACGATCGATTCAGATGGCATTTCCATACTGAATACGAGGCAAGGGCGTTTGGTTGCGACTAAGGCGTTTTCAACCAAATTCATCGCATAGGTCGTTTTACCCATCGAAGGACGGCCTGCGACAACAATCATGTCTGCTTTCTGGAAACCGGAAGTTCGGTTATCGATTTCAGTAAAGCCAGTAGTAAGGCCACTTAAGCCTTCTGGTTTATTAAATAATTCGTCTAATTGATCCAGGGTGTTTTTTAGAATGGGACCAACAACAACCGGCCCACCTTCTTTACGGTTTCCCTCCGCGATTTGAGCAATTTTCTGTTCCGCATCCGAGAGAATATCGAGAGAGTTTTTACCCTCTGGTTCATAAGCGGAAAGAGAAATATCGGCAGCCGCTTCGATTAAACGACGCTGTTGTGAGCGTTCTTTAACGATAACGCCATAAGCGCCACTGTTTGCAGTCGAAGGTGTCATATCGGCAAGCTCGCCTAAGTAGGCGATACCACCGACTTCGTCTAACGTGCCAAGCTCGTCGAGCTCTTCTGAAACGGTGACCACATCAATCGGTTGCTCTTGGTCGACCAAGGATTTGATTGCGCGGTAAATATTACGGTGCTTGTGGCTGTAAAAATCGGTGTCTTCTAATACTTCTGAAACGGATTCCCAGGCACGATTATCCAGTAGCAAACCACCCAGTACCGATTGCTCAGCATCAATAGAATGCGGAGGTGTACGCAGCGATAAAGTTTGTTGGTCAGCAGTTTGTTCAGTCATTATCAATCGGTCGTTAATCAATTAGAGAGGGATTATGGGTCGAGCAATATTGGATGTTTGTGTAGCAAATGTGGGAGGCAGGAAGCCGAGCCCAAGGCTACAGGGAAGTATTCACGCCGTTTTGCGGAATAAATTTCCAATCTTGCTTAATTGCATAATCGAGCACCAAAAAAAAGGCACTAATAGCGTGTGCTAATAGTGCCTTAATCTGAAACTTAGTGCTAGTGAAGAGATTAGTCTTCAGCAACAACCAATAGCTTCAATGTAGCAGCAACTTCTGCGTGTAACTGTACAGTGATGTCGAACTCACCAACGTTACGGATCGGACCAGTTGGCAAGCGAACTTCAGCTTTAACCAACTCAACACCAGCTTCAGTAGCAAGCTCAGCGATGTCACGGTTGCCCAAAGAACCGAACAACTTACCTTCGTCGCCAGCTTTAACAGCAACAGTAAGTTCGATTTCTTCGATTTTAGCTTTACGAGTCTGAGCAGCAGCTAGCTTCTCAGCAGCAGCTTTCTCAAGCTCTGCACGACGAGTTTCGAAGTGCTCAGTGTTTGCTTTAGTTGCAGAAACTGCTTTGCCTTGTGGCAAAAGGAAGTTACGTGCGAAACCTGGTTTAACAGTAACTGTATCGCCTAGGCCGCCTAATTTAGCAACTTTTTCTAATAGAATAACTTTCATAATAAAATCCTTAGCACTACAGAGTTGAGACCTTTCGGGTTCAATCAACTGTGTCTTTTAGTCTGCCCCTAATATCAATAATACTATCGATCAGAGAGACAAAAATTAGTAATGTAAATAGGTAGGGACCAAATAAAAATACGCTTATATAAAACGCAACTAGCCATTGTCCACCTAAGTTTTTCATCCCGATAATGCCGTGTACAAAAGCAACACCTGCAATCACAAGAGGAATGGTTAAAACTGGTAAAATGCCACTGATTAACGACGGAAGACTAGAGCCAAAAACCAACAATAAAACCACGCTTGCGGCATAGCCAACAGGTAATTTTAGAGGATGGAATTCTTCACTATAACCACCAGGGTTATAGAGTGCAGCTTGCCACCAGCGTGCTAATAATAAACATAAAACCATGACCATAGTTTGCACTGCGGCCAGTGCCCCAACCATTAAGGGGCCAACTTTAGGTTGAATGCTATGCCAAAACTCAAGGTCATCCTTTAAAGCTTCTGCTAGCAATGCTTCAGTTTGCTTTTGCACTTCTGTTAATACTTCAGGCATTAGCATAGGTAAAGCAAAATAAATCAACACACCAATACCACTAGCGCTCATTAAGGTTAATCTAAGATCAACACTCGAGCGTAAGATAATGGCTAAAGTCGAAGCACCAAGGGCTGTGATAAAAGGGGTTGAATCCCCCATAGCTAACCAAGCAAACGCCGGTAAACTACCCCACAAAACCACATTGGCGGCTTCTTTTGCTCCATGGCGCAATATAGAAAGCGCCATGAGAGCAGCGCCTAGCCAGAATAAAAGAGGAATAAACATAGTCGCTACAATCGCAATGATCGCGTTGATTGGCTTATCCATACTCCATTTGGCGAGGGCTTTAAACATTATTACTTATAACCGTCGCTTATTTATGAGCGTCAGTGTATGGCAATAAAGCAATGTAACGAGCGCGTTTAATTGCAGTAGACAATTGACGCTGATACTTAGCTTGAGTACCTGTAATACGGCTTGGAACGATCTTGCCAGTTTCAGTAACGTAGCCTTTCAATGTATCAAGATCTTTATAATCGATCTCTACAACATTTTCAGCAGTGAAACGGCAGAACTTACGACGACGGAAAAAACGTGCCATGGTGAAACTCCTATTCTTCTTCAGCAGATGCGTCAGCAGCTACTTCTTCAGTTACAGTTTCGTCAGCAGCTTCAGCAGCAGGTGCTTCAGTGCGACGGTCATCACGACGACGGTCATCACGGCTTTCAGCCGCTTTAACTGCAGATACTTCAGTAACAGCTTCGTCACGACGAATAACCATGTTACGTAGAACAGCATCGTTATAACGGAAAGAAGTCGTTAGCTCGTCAAGAACTTCTTGAGAACATTCGATGTTCATCAATACGTAGTGAGCTTTATGGATGTTGTTGATTGGGTATGCCAAGTGACGACGGCCCCAGTCTTCCAAACGGTGTACTGTGCCTTCAGACTCTTCGATAGACGCAGTATAACGCTCTACCATTGCTGAAACTTGTTCGCTTTGATCAGGGTGTACCAAAAACACTACTTCATAATGACGCATGTTTAGGCTCCTTATGGTTTGGTTAGCCTTCCAACTACTTTAGTTAAGCGCTAGTAAGGCAAGGAGTCTTCCACTGATGACTGATGAATACAGGCTTTACGCCAGATACAACCGTCTCAGACAGAAAAATGAGGGCGGATTTTATCAGTCGTGTGTTTGAAAATCAATCAAATTCAACGAAATGTCGATGTTAGGCATTGTTCCTTGTGCAGGGCTTTGTCATTAGGGATACCTCTATTACACTAGCGACAAATATAAAAACAAACTTTGAGATTCCACCATGCAATTGAATGCGCTATTACATCCTTTGAAATTGACAGCGGCTATCGCTTTAGTAAGCAGTTTAGGTACTTTAACGGCTTGTTCCGGAAACAGCTCTTCAACTTCTTCAGTTTCTTCAGCTGTTATTGATCCTATTGAAATAGATAAAGCACTGGGTGTTGTAGATTGGGATCAAAATAATGAGGTAGAAATGGCCTCCCATGCTTATCGAGCTGTTGCGCGACATAGCATGTTAGCAACCTTATATTCAGGAAGGTCAGCTATATTTAGCAGTTTCATCAATCTTGTTAAGGGTTCTGAAAATCGTAATTGTGCTGTTAGTGGATCGATTGATGCTGATTTATTCGAAAAGCAATGCCAAGATGCGAGTGATGATGACGTGTCTTGTACCATTACAAATACAGATACAGGTGAAGAAGAATCAAACCCGCTTGCAGTATTTCAATCTACCGAACAGCGCGCAGTGTTCTATCAGTGTCAAGACGGAGCAACAGAAGGGCTGTATTTTGATGGGCCGTTAAGAGTTATCGTGGAAGACGATTACTCAGTTTCTGATATCTATACAGCGACTACGATAATCTCTGCAGTCGCAGAAATTAGTAAGCAGGATGAAAATGGAGATTTTATTCTTGATGATAATGACGAAGTCGAAAAAGTTAATGCGACTGATTTTCTGTATCAAAGTGAGAGTTATGCTTTTTTTATCGGCTATGAATATAATTTAGACGTAATTTATGACACATCTTCCGATCGCTTAACTTCTCCAAATGATCTATCCGAATGCACCACAGCAGATGAAACAGTTGATGGTGTATTTACACAGGGCACCTCAATCGTTACTCAAGAAGTGATGAGAACGGATTTTGTGGCCGCACTACAAGAGTCTTATCCGTTGCCATCTTCTGGTCCTCAGTTTCCTTATACAGAATTTACAAATTTGGATTTAGTGGCAAGCAATGATAATTTCCACTGTGAAGATCTTAATAGTGATACAGCAGTGGTTAATGAGTCTCTTAGCTATGATACGACTTATACTTTATCGACCCAAATAGCGTCGTTGATACTGGGGCAGAATACACAGTTTGATTGGAATGATTTATTGATCCCGACTGATCAGGAAAATGTTGAAGGTACAATCACGTTAACCCACACCAATGCTGACACAAATGATTATCTTGTATCAGTGGTTTTTGATGGATTGGGAGGCGTGACAGTGAATGGCGGCCCCTCGATGACCGTTGAAGAATTTTTGAGCCAAAGTGAACTAGAGACTGAATAACGGCCTGCGACACTTGGTCGCATGGTTAATTATTGAACACTGTTGTACTCTTATTAAGTGCAGTTATTAA
>CESF01139022.1_pt1 | contig 10891 bp, 20 predicted proteins | sample 356331 | NCBI WGS metagenome assembly CESF01 (sample SAMEA2621779, study PRJEB7988) | marine metagenome | biome: marine biome (ENVO:00000447); feature: surface water layer (ENVO:00002042); material: "saline water (ENVO:00002010), including plankton (ENVO:xxxxxxxx)" | depth 5 m
GGTTCCAAAGAGATTGTCATTGAGAATGGACAACCAACGACGAAGTTCTTTGAGGGTATCTTACCGAAGGCAATGCAGATGCCATGCTTTCTGATACTCGACGAGATGGATGCTGGTATGCCTGACATCTTGTTCAGTGTACAACGTGCATTGGAGAAGAAAGGTTTGGTATTGACCGAAGATGGTGGTCGTCTAATCCAATCACACCCAGCCTTTAGGTTCATTGCTACTGCTAACTCTCGTGGTCAAGGCGACGAGTTCGGTTGGTATCAAGGTGTGAGACCCATGAACCTTGCGACACTCGACAGATTCGGCACGTTCATTGAGGTTGGTTACTTGTCCAAAGACCAAGAGAGTAAGGTCATTGCCAAGTCGTTCCCTCAGATGGCGAAAGACAGAATCGAACAAGTCGTACAGTTTACCAAAGAAATCCGTGAGGCTTTCCAAGGTGGCGAACTATCAACAACCATTAGTCCTCGTGGTTCTCATGCATTGTGCCAATACTTTCTGCACATGAAAGACCTGATGCCTGATGAAAACCAAGCGATGAAGTCGGCAGTCGAGGCGGTAATTACCGATAGGGCACCGATGGATTCCAAACAACGAGTCGTTGAAATTGCTCAACGATGCTTTCAGTAAGGGAGAAACTGATGATTAAAAGCAGAAAGATAAACTACATTCCTGAAACTGGCGACTTGGACAAGCCTTATTGTACTGGTCGTGAGTTGATGGACGCAACAAAAACTGTCGTTAGAACCCTTGGTCGTGGCATGAATGTTGACGTAGTATTCGCTGGAGATTCGGCATACACCAACGGAGAACGAGTGGTGTTGCCTAGTCTTCCCGACGATGCGACGTTGACAAAGCGAGAGGGTCTGGTTTGTGGTGGATATGCCAATCACGAGACCTTGCACAACCTACTTACCAACCAAGACTACAGTGGTAAGTCTGTTGAGTACAAACGAAAGTGGCATGACGAGGGCAAGAAGTTTACCAAGTCATTGCAGAATGGCATGGAAGATGTCCGCATCGAACATGGTGGCACTCAATTGTATCTTGGCTTACCCAAAGCCATTGACAAGACTGCTCATCATGTAACCAAGACGTTCGTCGAAGATGTTTATCCACAAGAACCTAAAGTTGTGGACAATATCAAGAAGATTGGCTCGGTTGCAGTAACGTGGGAGGGACGACGAAGACTAGGTTACCTCTCAGAATACAATCAAAAAGCAATAGACTTGCTACCACCTCATGTCAAAGAGTGGGTCAACCAAGTTGTTGATATCACAATGGCAATCCCTCATGGCGTTACTGGTATGGGTGAGATTGACAAACGTTTGGCATTCAAAGGTAGCGACGAGTTGCATGAACTAGCAGAAAGGATTGCTAATGAACTCGCAAATGGAAACTACCCCAACGGAACCCCAATACCTACGAATCCTACTGGAGACGGAGAACGGGGCGAAGAGACTGACGGAGATGCTGATGGACCAATCGGAACGGGAACTGGTGGCATCGCTGGAAACAATCAAGCATCAGATGATGAAAGCTCTGCTGGAGATAACCCTCAAGGGAATGAACGAGGCACAGAAAACGAGCCTACTAGGAACGATAGCGACGAACCAAGTAAGCCACCAACAAACGGCGGAGGACACGGAGCAGACACTTCCCAGCAAGAAGACCAACAAAACTGGGATGACCCAATAGAAGTCAATCTGTCTCAAGCATTGGGAGATATCTTCAAGGGTGCTAACAAGACTGGCACATACAAAGTTCTGTCTCGTGATGCAGACGTTTGGTTCTATCGTAGGGGAAGTACAGTATCGTTCGACCCTATGAGGTCTGAAGTGTGGAAGACGTTGAGCCAAGAGAGTGGTCGCAACACTGGCAAGAAAGCCTACGATAATGCCAAGAAGAATATGGGTAACACCCTTGGCACTATGAGACGTAAGCTAGAACTTGCCCTTGTCTCACAAAATCGACACGAGGTTGCTCGACGTAAACGTCATGGCAAACTTGATACTCGCAAGCTAACCAACATCATTCAGTATGACAACGAAGTATTCAGAAGACGTGTGTTCTCGTCTGCCATTGATACTGCGGTGTCTATTGTTGTTGACATGAGTGGCTCAATGAGTGGCGGTAGGCTAGAGATTGCAAGGAATTGTTCTATTGCAATTGCCGAGGCACTTGAGAATACCAAGGTCAAGCTGGAGATTTGCGGTCATTCAACTACCTATCGCTCTAATGTGTCTAGTGCTGATGGAACCGAAGAGCATGAGACCAAGGTAAGTGACAGTAACAACCCCCAGTACAATCGTCGTGATGCCATTCGGATGACCATGTTCAAGGGTTTCAACGAGCGGTTGACCCACTGTCATACTGCCTTGGGTAACATGATTCATTGTTCCCATTGTGCAAATGCCGATGGCGATGCTTGGTTGTATGCCTACGAAAGACTGATGCAACAACCTGAGAAACGTAAGGTCATGTTGTGTTTGGCTGATGGTTACCCAGCCTATCGTTCAGACTTTGGCGACGAGTACCAACGAACTGCTGATGTGGTTGCCCACATGGAGAGGTCTGGTGTTGATGTTATTGGCATTGGTATCCAATCCGACTGTGTGAGGAACTACTTTCGCAAGTACGTTGTCATTTCAGATATGTCTGAGTTGTCCAAAGAAGTTATGGATTCACTTGGCAAAGCCTTGCTGGGTAACAACTTCCGAGTAGACAATGCTGACCTCATTAAAGCGAATCGCATCTAATGAGTAAGCAACGACGAAGACCTATCATTCCGTATTCATGGCTTCACCTGGCACCAGGGAGACCCCCATCTTTTTGGCTTCGTATTAAAGACAAAGTCAAAAAGACCAAGGGTGTTCGGATGCAAGACTTGGATAAAATCAAACTGATTGTGGATGCAGAACCTTTCCCAATCAAAACGTCATCATATGAGGAGAAACATTATGACGAATATTAGTAAGAGTATAGCTGACAAACAGTTGAAAGAACTGGGTGTCATCGAAGACAAACCTATCTTTGTTCCGACTACCACAGAGGTAGCGAAACCTAGACGCCGCACGAAAATATCTCATCAACAACCCTCGTTGTTTCGCAACGAACCTTGGCAACCTCTGACCAGTCGTAACCAAGGTGGGTTTGAGAGGTCGCCTGATACTTGGGCGAAAGACGATGTGCTTGCCAAGTTGGATGAGCATGGCAAAACAATTGCCGAGCATGGCGAACATGCAATCATACCAAGCAAGAGGTTCAATGCCATTGTAGATATACTTTGGACAGACCTAATCAATGGTATGGAACAAGCAAGGTTGATTGTTAAGCCAAGTCTTACCGAGAAGTTCAAGCAAGACCTTAGTTTCTTTGTTGCTGATTGTTACTTCAAAGGCAAAGACGGAGAGTACAAAGACATTATATCAAGGGAGATTGACGATGAGTAATCTTAACTTACTTGAGAGCATCATCAAGAATCTTGATGCCAAAGAAACTCGCACAACAATTATGTTGGCGAACGACAGACTATCTGCATTGGGCGAAAGCCCAGTGCAAGAATCCAAGAAACAACCAAGCGGTAAATCGCATGGTGGTTACAGACGTGGTGCAAGTAGAGACTACAACGTCAAGGGATTGCCTCTCGCATTAGGGGATTTCATTGACGACGTAGGAAGTAAGACTCACAAAACCTTCAGAGACTTGAACCTAAACTGGGTAAACCTTGAGCCGAAACCTACTGTTGATGATGGAACTATAGTCATCTTAACTGTCGGCAAGAAGTTTGCTCAGAAGATGTACATGTGGGGTATGGTCAAAGACGGACTTGCTAACTTCAATGCCAATGGTGTTGATGTCCCCAACTTCTTCAACTTAACTCACTCGTCTTTCAAGGATGCAAATCTAGTAAAGAAACTAAGTCCTGACAAGATGTCTACTACTGGTGAGTATGACTTGCAGAAGTGCATTGACGACATGAAACGTTACCGAGATTTACCATGACGTTTCAAGCTGAACTCTTAGTGTGGGGGTTCAACCGACGAAATGGGGAAGTAATCAGACAGACACTACGATTCTTCCTCACTCGTCACAACACACTGAAACTTAACAACCAAGACGAAGTCTTCTTTCCTACTCGTAAAGAGATGGAAGAGGCTTATCACATTCACTTTCATGGAGAAACAGATGCGAATCTATAAAATATTTATCGAACCACAGTTAACTTATAGTAGCAGTGGAATCTTTGACCACTATGACTACACCTACTACCAAAACTATGATGCGTTGTTGTCAGACAAGGACGTGATTAAAGAATATTGGGGAGCATGGGACGACGAAGAACTCAATGTCGAACCCATTGGTGTAGAGGGCAAGTTCATTGTTGGCAGAGGTACAGACCAAGAATGTGTGTGCCAAATTGCTAGACGTTATGACAACGTTACACCACCACACTTTGCAATCTTAAAAGAGTATGGAGTGGTGGCATGATTAAAGTAACTATCGCTTGGGGCGAACACCCTACTAAAGACCAAGTGCAAACTTACACATTCAATACTACTCGTGATGCTGAACACTTTATGTGGGGAGCGAACGAGGGAAATGGTTGGGCAGAGTTTGCAGTCATAGGTCCTGATATCAAAGATGATAAAGGATACGTTGTAATAACATCAGAATACGACGGAACAATTGACGAGTATATAACCGCCGTCGAAGAGGGGAGAGCGTGATGAACATAAAAGAAATAACCGAGCAAATTGCTTGGACGATGTCCGAGGTTGAGGACACACCTGAAAAGTATCGCCAGCTACACGAACTTGGTTGGCAACTTATCAATGTCAGCAGACCTGATAACTTTTACGACGATAAAGAACAGTCGATGAAAGAACTTCTGGCTGGCATGGGTGGGGTCGTTATCGAAGAGGATAAAGATGATGGCTGAACTATGTAGAGACTGCAAAGAAGACACGTCCTTTGGCAGTGGCAAGTATGTCAACAGAATCCCAGCCGACGATGGCTGGGTCTGTGCCGAATGTATGTTGTTTGATTGCGACGAATGTGGGGAACTTACCGAAGAAGTATACACTGGTAAAGATGGTGGGTTCCTATGTGAAGAGTGCTATGCAACTGAGGGAGTGTTTGATGGATAGACTTGATGACTTTTACAACGAACTTCTATTGGGTTTTGCTATGCCCGATAGGATGTTCGCTCATAAAATTCAGAAGACACGCAATGCCAAGGAGAACTTCTTCTTGGTACGACGTGGTCTGATGGACGCTGACAGATTTTTTGTCAGCGATGAACTCGTAGCTGAGGCGGTGAAGATGTCCTTTATGCCACCGAGTAAACTGCTACGACTAATAGAATTTGCTCGTCCCTGTATGAATAACATGTGGATTGAGTGGAACGAGACACGACGAGTGGAGTTGGTTCGACAGCATCTTATCGACAGCGGAATGGATGAACGTGCTGTCGAGCCAATAGACTACGATTCTCTGCCAAGTAAGGTTGGGTATCACAGTTGGAGATTGTCTGATTATTATCTGATGATGGAGAACCAAGACCAACGAGGTATCCAACGAAAGCTAAAGGATTCGGAACATGCCGACGATACCTACGTCTACCATAATTATATGAAAGACCAGCACGGCAAGCTGATGTGTCCTACACATGCTTGGTATGTATCTCTTAACGACATAGATACTAGGGATTTACTTAGGATGAACACTGTTGTGGGTGCCGAGGGTAGAACTATTCGTTCGCCTGATATGGCTAAAGACGAACTGCATCAAAAGAGTAGGGAGATGGTGGCTGAGTTTGCTTTTGGCAGTACATATTGGTCAATGAATAGCGGAAATTGGAGCCACGTTCACAGTAGTGGTAAGCAAAAGAACAATAGCGACGGCTCTAATAGAGATGTGTTTGATAGCGATGCCAAACGTAGGAGTTTACACCACCGACTAAGCGGACATAAGCATGCCAAGGCTCTGGCTAACAAGGTATCTGCATCGTATCACGAACTAACATATGCTTTTCACACACCGAATACCATTGAGGACAAGCAGAATGAACTGTTCAAAGCATCATGTGTTTCGATGGACGGAGACCAAAGGTTCTTACTGTGCCTTAATGCAATGATTAACTACCCTCATTTTGTTATCAAGAAAGAGGGGCAAGTAAACAAACAACAACGTTCGATTGGTGGAAGACGTATGCCAATGAACGAACTGAATGTGTTGCAGTTGGAACTACCAAAACCTCATGGTGTTACTTGGTACGTCAAGAAGTTTGCCAATGTTGGTTCGCCGAAACGTAAGCACAAGAGACGTGGACACGACAGATATATCAAGCTCGCCGATGGAACTGTTGTTCGTCGTTGGATTGAAGAGCAATGGGTTGGCAATGAAGAACTGGGTGTGATTACCCACGAATACGATTTAGTGAAGAAAGGATGACAACGATGAATAACCAAGAACTATTTAAGCTACGGGTCAAACTTATGGGATTGTCAGAACAACTAGGTAGGCAATCGTTTCAAGACGGAAACGGATTACTTGCAGAGGCAGTCAGTAAGATGATGGAAGTGCAAAGTCTATTGCAAAAGTATGCAATGCAAAGAAAAGGTGAGGGGTAACCACACCCCCCACCTCATCAACAACCAAGGGAGAAACACCTTGTACTACATATAGTAGTATACCCACCCACCACACACAAGATATTCTTCTTGTATTTTCTGTGAGAAAATGTAACATATTTAAGACAACAACTATTGGAGAAAAATATGATTACATTTGATGACACTGTCAAAGAGTACAGACAGTTTAAACACATGGAACAAAGACTAAATTTAGATATGGAAAGACGTATCAGCAGAATAGAGATGTACTGGAAGAACATTCTGCTGAAAAACATTACGACTAAAGCCATAACGGATTGGTCTTTCTACATGTCCAAGAAAAATCTCAAGCCAAACACAATCAAGAGAGAGCTAAATCAATTCAAAGCAATCTTGAAATACTACGAGAGAGTGAACGACTACAAGTGCCCACATATTCAGATGCCGAGGGTCAACGACGAACGAGATTGTCACCTGGAAGGTCCCCAGGCGTCCGCCGTTCTTCGCTACGTCGCTGACAAACACCCTAGTTTTTATCCTCATTTTTTAATTTTGATTGATACTGGTGCTAGGTTAAACGAAATGCTCAACGTCAACACTTCGTCATTCAGCAACGGCAACACTCTCAAAATACAACGGCAACACTTTGGCAAGACAATCTATCGTGAGATACCATTGACCGACGATATGATTGCGTTGCGTGACAAGGGTTTTTCAAAACTAAATTGTTTCAATTCACCGCAGTCTGCATCGGCAACACTTGGAAAGATAATGAAAGAAGCATGTCACAACCTTGGGTTGGAACAGATACGACTACACGACTTGAGACATACCTTTGCTTATCTTACGGCGAAGGCTGGTGCTGACTTGGGCGACCTCAAATATTTGATGGGTCATGCAGATATATCAATGACACTACGTTATCGTGGGTTCATTCCGTCGAGAGCAAGTTCTTCTGTGAGGAGTGCGAGATGACAGACCCTATTATAAAAGATGTGATGAGACTTATTGAAGAGAGCGACAAGTCTGTCACTAAGATAGAGGAGGAATGTGGCTTTGGATATCAGACCATTAGGAGATGGAAGAATAAGAATGGTGCTAATCTATACAACGTTCAAGCGGTGTTAAACTATTTGGGTTACAAGTTATCCATTGAGGCTTTGGAAAGACCAAGATAAAAGTAATCTAGTATTCCTTTGTATGGTCTATTGGGTGCTTCTATTTTACTTGTGATTTGGTAGTCAACCTCTTTGATTTCTTCGTCGATTTGGTTTAGGAAGTGTATCTCTGTGAGGGTTGGCATGACAAATGCCAAGCCTTTTCCGTAGTTCTTATCCTCTATCCAATAGATACCACACATACTTGTTGGCGTTGAGACGTTTAGGTTTGCAGTGGGAAAGCCAAGTTGCCTTGCCATGCCATAACCTTTATCTGTCTTTCTTTTTACCATCATCTTCTTTGGGTTTGATGCTAGTCACTCGTGCATCGGGGAAATGTTTTCGTACCTCGTCAATAAACTTTGCTATTTCTGGGTACTTTCGTCTGTTTTCTTCGGCATCTTTTGAGTACACGTCTGACATATTGTTCCGTTCTCAGGGTATTTTAAAACGTCAACGAACTCACGGCATCCTTTACAACGTCTGTATAAGGGTGACGTGAAGTTCGCAGACTTAAATATTTGTTGCATTAGCGTGTGACTGAACGACGACGAGCAGATGCTTTCTTCATTCTTGCCACACCAGCCGCCTTGTTGTTGGCTGATTTTCCAGCTACGGCTTTTGCTTGTCCGTACTTCTTAGCGTTTGAACGCTTCCTTGCTGACACTCTTACTGGCATAACCTTCTCCTTCTATAGGTTTGTTGCGGTTGTTTTTGACCATTCCATAACTGCTGGTCCATATGGGTTTGGGTTTCTGTATTCTTCTACACTTATGTATCGACTGTAACTCGGTAAAGTGTTTGAGTAAAAGCCAACTCTGTGTGAATTGTTGTAGCTATTAAATCCAAAATTCACTTCAACTTGCTTGCCTGACCCCCATGAATTTAAGTATACCTCGTGATGAATTGTCTTTGTTCCCATTGCATAGTGTCTTTCCCACCCACCATTTGTCCAGCGGTTACCTAAGAACAAACTCCAAAGCCAAATTGGATAAGAGCCGTTGACACTATAGGCAGTATACTTACAAGAAACTTTTATAAGACTGTCGTTGAGAACTGGTGTGTAGTTACACCACAAACCATCAAGACTTGTAACGTGAGAACTTCTTGCGGTTGTGCCGTTGCCATCTCCAAAGTGGGGGATGTTGAAGTTGTCTGCGTTATCTGTGTGGGTTTCACTTCGTCCATCATATTTAAGGTGGATACCTTTGACAACGTATTCGCTTCTTGGATTATAATCTGGTCGTGTCTTGTGGAACTCTTCGTCGGGCTGACCTAACCACTCATTAAAGTAACCACCACCTACACCATAATTGTTTTCACCCATCGCTGGTCGTTCATTGGAAGGGTTACCCATTTGACCTTGTCGCCACGCAGTTTGTAGTGGGTCGTAATTTGTTTTAAGGTTTCCGTTTGCAATCGCTTGGTCGTACTCGTAGTAGTCAGGCTTCAGGTCTTTGCTCTGAAGTTCAATCTCTTCTTCATTGGTTCCTATATAAGTAACCTTAGTTTTTGTGTACGACATTTGATTCTCCTAACATTTCCATCTACGTCTTGCCGCCTTGCCTCGTTCACCAGTCCAGCCCTTTGACCTAGCACAAAACGACTTACGACGTTTGGCATCTTTGCTCCCTGGTTTAACTTTCCCTGTGACAGGAGCTTTTAATTTTGAACCAGTAGCTCGGTTGTACTTGGCTCTGCCTTTTGCAGTCAGCCCACCACCAGCTTTGACCGAACGTTTCTCACCACGACCAACAGATAGATTAACTTTTTTCCTCGGTTTTTTTGGAGCCATTATTGTTCACCACTAGCTTTAAGTTACTTGATGATAGCCTATCTTTGAATGATAAATCGTCCTCTTCAGGAGTAAACTCAATTATGTCTTCGTCGTAGGGGTCGATGGTTTCGTGACCCGTAGCCCAGAGGAAGCACCTATAGAGAACAGCCCAGTCTTCTAATCGCATAACGACTAAGCTCTCTTCTGTTTTCATTTGGTTGCGTCGTTGTATCACCACTGGAATATCTTTTGAATTGCTTTTGCTGATGCCAGTCTCTGCTTGGTGCATGGCTTCATATGGTTTGAACTTCTCTGTTCGCTTCGCTTCTACCCATATGTGATGTGTGCCGACGAGGTCTGCCATGCCCCCGCCGCCCAGATTTCTTCCTCCGCCACTAAGCATCGCTCGTTGTATGTAACCAGCACCACCATACATTTGGTCGTCCAGCCACTTGGCTAGTTCTCTTTCGTAGCCGTCGCCTTTTCTTTTCTGTTTGCTCATAACTAATCCCCTGAAGTGGATGCATCATGGAAGATGAACTCGTCATCAATACCATAACCATCATTGTTTGATTTACATTTGTCGCAGATGTATTGCCACTTAGGGAGCGTATGCTCTTTACGGCACTTTAAGCATTGCCGTTTCCAAGTTTTCATTCTCGTTTTGTGAAGTGGCGACACGGCGTACTTCGCCCCATCAAATTCTGCAAGCCCCTCACGCACGAGTATTCGTTTTAGTGTATCTGTACAGACACCCATATAGGATGCCATAGCTTTATAAGTATAATCTTCGTTTAACATTCGTGAGAGACTTGCCTTGTCCTTATCAGACATAGGTCCTCGTCTACTCATATACTAGTTCTCCTTTCTCCTCATAAAAAAAGCAACCCCTCCAAGGGGTTGCGTTTGGTAGGTACATTTTTGCACTTGACAAGCCTCGCCAAGAAAAGTTACATACCTAATTAGTACAATCTCCACTACTGAGAAAAAGCATGTAGACCATGCTTTTTCTTTAGCTATATAGTTTCTAATTAGTTCTAAGTAGGTATCCAAGATTTCACCTCGTAAATCGGTATTGTTAGTTTCCTACTAATATCTTCCACTGACATAGCTTTGTTGATGTGTAGCCAGATAGCTTGTTGCTTTGGGCTTGGAGTGTGCACTATGTATTGTGAGCCATCAATAAGTCTTTCAGCCCAGCCAACGTAATAAGTTCTGTGCAGTTCTGTTTGAGTCCTGACTTTTCCAAAAGATATTTGCTGTACCATCTTTAGACGGCTGTCGCTTTCAAGTCTATCTTCTAAGTACGTCGTCGGACTAAACTCCTTCCC
>CESF01136597.1_pt1 | contig 10890 bp, 10 predicted proteins | sample 356331 | NCBI WGS metagenome assembly CESF01 (sample SAMEA2621779, study PRJEB7988) | marine metagenome | biome: marine biome (ENVO:00000447); feature: surface water layer (ENVO:00002042); material: "saline water (ENVO:00002010), including plankton (ENVO:xxxxxxxx)" | depth 5 m
TTTAATAATGGAGAGATCCTTGAAAAAAAACCTATTGGTTTTCCTCAAGACGGAGGAAATTTAAAGCCCTATTCAAATTTGTTCTATTGGGCTCATGCATGGGCACCTAGTGAAGATAGTACTATTGATCTTCATCCTCATAGGGGTTTTGAAATATGTAGCTTTGTCCTAAAAGGTGAAATTGAGCATTATGATACGCTACTCGATAAATGGATTACCTTAAAAAAAGGTGACGTACAGGTTATAAAAGCTGGTAGAGGTATTTCACACTCAGAAAAATTAAAAGAGGGCTCTGAAATTTTTCAAATATGGTTTGATCCAAACATTATCGAATCACTTTATGTAGATCCCAGTTATAGTGACTTTAAATCAGAGTTTTTTCATAAGAAAAATACTAATGGGCTAGAAATTAAGACAATCTCAAATAAAGAAAACCAAATTGGATTAAAATCTTACGGTATACAAATATTTGAATATGAAATTACTGATAAAATATATACACACAAAATTGTGAAAGACTCATACCATTCTTTATTCATAATGTCAGGTAACTTAATAATAGATAGCCAAGAAGTAAATGAAGGAGACTTTATAATAATTAACAATGAGAAAGATCTTGAATTATTAATCTCAAAAAAGTGTAAATTTTTTGAAATTGTTTCTCCTGTTATGCCTCCATATAAAACATATGCAGAGATTCACAAAATTAATTGACTATAACAAGTTTTATAATTTAATAAAGTATTAAAAATTCGAAAGCCCGACTCACGAATGAACCGGGCTTTCTAATTCTCTTCAAGTGATTCTTAAATTGCTTTAAGTCCTAGATAATCTTTCTGATCATCACTTAAAATTTCACAAGTTATATCTCTGCTTACGCTTTGATGTGCTGATTGATTCTTTCTGCACTTCTGCTTGATCTTTTTTCCTTTAAACAGTATTGGGTATCCAAATTACAGTTAATCTTACTGATTTTTTATGTTTAAAGTTAAATAAGCTATATCTCTGTTTTCACTTTGAATAATATGGCGGATTTTTCCATATTTTCCGCTTATCTTTTATAAATGTATTAATCTAAATAGAAAAAACAAATGTAAAACGGAAATTGTTAATAACTTTTAGTAAAGATTTTAAAATCAGTTACTTAGCAATCACAGCAATTGCATTCACATGATTTATCACAGCTACATTGGTTACAGTTACAATCCATAATTTTTATTTTCAATTTACAAAAATTAACTCACAATAATTTCCTTATAATAATTTTCTAAACCTTTTTTATAAGCCACAACAAATTGATAAAATCTAAATTCAGATAAATTTCCATATCTATTAAATTCACTATAAGTATTAGATTGATATTTTTTAAGTCTGTTGTCTAATATATTTTGAACTTTTTGAACCTTCTCAAAATTTAATTTCTTCGTCTTGTTTTTGTGTAATTCGGATTCATATTTATTAATTATTAATCTGAGTTCTTTTGGCGTAAGCTCAGAATATTTTAAAGGATTATTCCAGCTTTTATTATACTCACTGAGTAACCATCTATATTCTTTGAAAAGTCCATTAATAAAACAAATCAGAAATACTTTCATTAATATCAAAATTATAAATTATATACATATTTTTGCAGTAACCTGGGCAATTAGTTCAACTGAATAGAACAGAAGATTACGGCTCTTCAGATGGGGGTTTGAGTCCTCCATTGCCCTCAAAATTAATTATTTGGATTTTTTAGGAATTTTATTTGGTATAATATTACTCTCCCAAGGAGGAGACCTGTTAACTAAGTCTTCAGTTGATATTTCATTAAAATTATCTATTCCTAAAATTATTATAGGTATGACTGTTGTATCCTTTGCTACATCTGCACCAGAACTTATAGTAAGTCTTAATGCAACACTCGATGGTCTACCAAATTTTGCAATTGGGAATGTACTTGGATCTAATATTGCAAATATTGGTTTAGTCCTAGGAATAATTACTATCATATATCCTATAACATTAAAACAAAGATTTTACAACACTGATTTTCCTTTACTAATGATTTCAACTGGTTTATTTTATTATATAATTTATACTGGAAATCAAATATCACAATTTGAGGGTTTTATTTTAGTGATAGCAATAATCTCAATATTATTATATCTATTTCTATACCAGAAAAATAATTCAAATGAATTCAATGAGGATCTTAATAATAAAGATGTTTCAATTTACAGATCATTCTTATACATATTTTTAAGTGGAACACTATTATGGTTAGGATCAGAGACCCTAATAAAATCTGCTGTATCAGTAGCAAATAAGTTTGAAATTTCTGAAAGAATAATAAGTATAACAATGGTTGCAATTGGAACAAGTATTCCAGAACTGGCAGCTTCAATTGTAGCTTCTATTAAGAGACAGAATGATTTATCAATTGGTAATTTAATAGGTTCAAATATTTTTAACTTACTCGTAGTAATAGGAATCACATCTTCAATTATGCCTATAAAAGGTATTGAAGAAAGTACAATTTTTAATGATATGCTTTGGGTTATATTGTTCTCAGCAATTATTTTACCTCTTGCTTATATTGGAAAGAGAAATATACTTACAAGAAAAAAAGGGATCATATTGTTAGTATTATATCTACTATTTATAATCCCTCTTTTGAGTTAAATTCTGTTAAGCGCTCTTTACTGTTTTGACAATTCTTGCAGCAACCTTGTATGGATCAGCATTAGACGCAGGTCTTCTATCTTCTAACCATCCTTTCCAACCACTTTCAACAGTTCCGATAGGAATCCTAATTGAAGCCCCTCTATCAGATATTCCGTAACTAAATTCATGAATTGATTGAGTCTCATGAAGACCAGTTAGTCTTTGATCATTGAACTCTCCGTAAACTTCAATATGTTCCTTAGTAACAGGTCTAAATGCTTCACAAATCTTTTCATATGTAGCTTTATCTCCACATGTTCTAAGAGTTGTATTTGAAAAGTTTGCATGCATACCAGATCCATTCCAATCTCCTTTAATTGGCTTTGGATGATACTCAATGTAATAACCATAATCTTCTGTTAATCTGTCAAGTAAATATCTAGCTACCCAGATTTGATCACCAGCTGTTTTAGCACCTTTTGCAAAAATTTGAAATTCCCACTGCCCAGATGCAACTTCCTGATTAATACCTTCAAAATTCAAACCGGCTTCAAGACATAAATCAGAGTGTATCTCAACAAGTTCTCTTCCATGTGTGTTTTTACCACCTACAGAACAATAGTACATACCTTGAGGACCAGGATAACCTCCCATTGGAAATCCTAATGGAAGCTGAGTCTCGGAATCCATAATAAAATACTCTTGCTCAAAACCAAACCAAAAATCATTATCGTCATCGTCAATCGTTGATCTTGAATTTGAAACATGAGGTGTTCCATCTGGGTTTAGTACTTCTGTTATAACTAAATATCCACTTTCCCTAGTTGGATCAGGATAAATAGAAACAGGTTTAAGTATACAATCAGAAGAATTTCCTTCTGCTTGTAATGTAGAAGACCCGTCAAAGCTCCACTCTGGGCAGTCTTCGACTTTTCCACTAAAATCATTGACTATTTTGGTTTTACTTCTCATGTTTGCAGTAGGAGTATAACCATCAAGCCATATATATTCTAATTTAGATTTGCTCATAATATTTTTTGTTAAAATTTGACATTAATTTAATTTTTTTTTAAAATTTTCTTATTCAAAAAAAATGATTTTAATGAACTTTTGTTGATCTAATATTTAAACATTTAAAAAATATTAATATTGCATATTATGATCAAAATCTTTGAAAAATTCTCAATCTATTTGAACTTTAAATTCTTAAATCTAAATTAGATCAAATTGAAAATTTTGATTCAAAAGACATATGATTTTTATTAAAAACTTATTAAGATTTTTTTTTGATAACTTTGCTTCGAATAATGACCAATAGATATAATTTAAGAGGAGTGTCGTCTGATAAAGAAGATGTTCACAATGCGATTAAAAATCAATATAAAGGTCTATTTCCAAAAGCTTTCTGTAAAATACTCCCTGACTATATTTCAAACTCTGACGATCATGCTTTAATTATACATTCAGATGGTGCAGGGACCAAATCATCTTTAGCATATGTATACTGGAAAGAAACATCTGACTTATCAGTCTGGAAAGGAATTGCCCAGGACTCAATAGTGATGAATTTAGATGATGTTGCATGCGTTGGAGCAATCGATAATATTGTACTTTCATCAACTATTGGAAGGAATAAAAATAAAATTCCAGGAGAAGTAATTTCTAGAATTATTTCAGGAACCAATGAAATCTTATCTTATTACAGAAGTCATGGTATAAATATATACAGTGGTGGAGGGGAGACTGCAGATGTAGGAGATCTAGTAAGAACCATAATCGTCGATTCTTGTTTAACTGTAAGAATTAAAAAAGATGATATAATTGATAATTCTAATATTAAACCTGGAAATGTAATTGTAGGTTTATCCTCAACAGGAACCTCAATTTACGACTTAGAGTACAATTCAGGTATTGGAAGTAATGGTTTAACATCAGCTAGACACGATGTCTTGTCAAGCTATATCAAAAATCTTTACCCTGAATCATATGATAATGAAGTCTTAGATGAATTGACATATTGTGGAACAAAAAAACTAACTGATAAAATTGAGCAAATGGACGTTGGTAAAATGCTTTTGTCTCCAACGAGATCCTATGCACCACTATTAAAGAAAATATTTGATCAAGTCGGAAGGGATAAAATTAATGGAATAATTCACTGTACAGGCGGTGGTCAAACAAAGATTCTTCACTTTATTGATAATCTTCACGTCATAAAGAATAATTTATTTGAAGTACCTCCAATCTTTGAGCTTATAATGAGTGAATCTAAAACAGATCCCAAAGAGATGTATAAAGTATTTAATATGGGACATAGAATGGAAGTATATGTTGATGAAAAATATGCATCGAATATTATTGAAATAGCAAAGTCTGATGGAATTGATGCTAAGATTATAGGTGAAGTTTCTAAATCAGATAAAAAGAAGTTATCTATTCAATCAGAATTAGGTAATTTTGAATATTAAATTGTATAATGCTTATAGAGAAAATAGATATCGTTGAAAAAAGATATGATGAGATATATCAGATAATTGGCAATCCTGAAATTATAGCCGATCAGAAAAAATATATTGAATTAAATAAAGAGTTAAAGGATCTCAGTAAACTAGTTAATAAGGGAAGGCTCTATAGAGATGCAATTGATCAAAAAAAAGAAGCTGAAGAATACTTAAATTCATCTGATGATAAAGATATGATTGAAATGGCTAAGGAACAACTTGAGGTTTCAAAGGAGTCTATTAATAATCTTGAGGAGGAGATAAAAATTATGTTAATTCCAAAAGACCCTGACGATTCTAAAAATGTTGTTGTTGAAATTAGAGCAGGTACAGGGGGTGATGAAGCAAGTATTTTTGCTGGTGATCTATACAGAATGTATACCAAATTTGCTCAAGATAAAAAATGGAAAATTAGTGTAGTTGATACAAGTGAGGGAACAGCTGGAGGATTTAAGGAAGTTATATTTGAAATTGCTGGAGAGGATGTATATGGTGTTTTAAAATATGAGTCGGGAGTTCATAGGGTTCAAAGAGTGCCTCAAACTGAGACTCAGGGTAGGGTTCATACATCTGCCGCAACAGTTATGGTTCTTCCTGAAGCAGAAGAATTTGATGTAGAAATAAATATGAGTGAAGTAAGGGTTGATTATTTCTGTTCATCGGGACCAGGAGGCCAATCTGTTAACACAACCTATTCAGCCGTTAGATTAACACATGAACCAACTGGAGTTGTAGCTCAATGTCAAGATCAAAAGTCTCAACATAAAAACAAAGAAAAAGCAATGAAAGTTCTAAGGTCAAGATTATATGAAATTGAGCTTAATAAGAGGATGGAGTCTGATTCTCAAAAAAGAAATGAACTCGTTAAATCAGGAGATAGGTCAGCTAAAATTAGAACCTACAATTATCCGCAAGGAAGAGTTACTGATCATAGGATTGGATTAACACTCTATGATCTTCCAAAAATTTTAGATGGAGATGTTTCAAAATTAATTGATGAAATTCAACTCTTTATTAATACTGAAAGATTAAAAGAGGCAGGAGAAGTGTAATGTTAAATAACAAAATTCAAAGTCAAATAATTAAAAAGAAGTCTTTTTTATGTGTAGGCTTGGATATTGATATTAATAAAATTCCTAAATCACTACTTACTCTAGATGATCCAATTTTTGAATTTGCAAAACAAATTATAGATTCAACAAATGAGTATGCTATTGCATATAAACCAAATATTGCCTTTTTTGAAGCTCATGGATTACAAGGTTATAAGTCTCTTGAAAAAATTTCAAAATATTTAAATAGTGCTTTTCCTGAAATTTTTACAATTGCTGATGCAAAAAGAGGAGACATTGGAAATACCTCCCAAATGTATGCTAATGCTTTTTTAAAAGAATTGGACTTTGATTCTATTACAGTTTCTCCTTATATGGGGTCTGATTCAGTTGAACCTTTTTTATCTTTTAAAAATAAATATGTTTTTCTTTTAGCTTTAACATCGAATAAGGGTTCAGAAGATTTTCAGGAGTTAACAATAAATAACTCTACTAAACTCTTTGAAACAGTAATTAGGACATCAAGGAAATGGAAAAACAGTGATAGAATAATGTATGTTGTAGGAGCTAAAAATACAGAAGAAATTGGAAAGATTAGAACAATTGTACCAGACTCATATCTTCTTGTGCCAGGCATTGGAGCTCAGGGAGGAAATCTTGAAGAAATCTGTAAATATGGATTAGATAAAGACTTTAAGCTAATTGTTAATTCATCAAGATCAATAATATATGCTTCTGATAGCCTTGACTTTGGTCAAATGGCTAGAAATGAGGCAAAAAAAATTCAGATGGAGATGGAGAAGTATTTAAATAAAATATAATGATTCATTACACAAAGTTTATATCTAAAAATAAAAATGCAGAATGGATTACATTCGTTCATGGTGCCGGAGGGAGTTCAACAATTTGGTACAAACAAATAAAATATTTTTCCAAAAAATATAATCTTTTATTACTTGATCTAAGAGGTCACGGAAAATCTAAATCAATTTCTATTAATCCATTTAAGAAAAAATATACTTTCAATTATATTACTAATGACATTCTAGAAGCTATTGATGCAGAGAAAATTAAAAAAACTCATTTTGTTGGAATTTCATTAGGTACTATTTTAATTAGAAATTTCGCAGAAAAATATCCTGAAAGAGTTAAGAGCCTCATAATGGGAGGTGCTATAATGAAATTGAACCTTAGGTCTAAGATATTGATGTTTCTTGGTAATTCAACAAAGTCAATTCTTCCTTATATGTGGATATATAAACTACTTGCATTTATAATTATGCCTAACAAAAATCATAAAGAGTCCAGGTCACTATTCGTAAATGAAGCAAAAAAATTATATCAAAAAGAATTTAAAAAATGGTTTCAGTTAACAAATGAGTTAGTTCCATTATTAAAGTTTTTTAGGCAAATTGAAATCCAAATTCCTACTTACTATATTATGGGTGATCAAGATTATATGTTCTTACCGTCTGTAAAAAATCTTGTAAAGATTCATAGAAAGTCAAAGTTGTGTATAATCCCAAACTGTGGTCATGTTGTAAACGTTGATAAACCTGAGATTTTTAACTCAAAAATGTTAAGTTTTCTAGACAATTCTCTTTAGTCTATTTCCCTAGTATTTTCTTTTTTGAAGTCTTTTTTCTGTCCAGGTTGGTATATCTCATATTTCATATCATCTTTACTTTTCCTAACCATTTTCTTTACATCATCAAGTAAAAGTTTTGAGTCAAATACAATCCCATCCTTTATGGTATATTTTACACCACCAACACGAGTTACCTCATTTTCGTCGTTGAGTTTTATTGCTCCAGTTCCATATAGTACCTTGAGATTCTCTAATGGATTTTCTTCAATAATTAAAATATCAGCTTTTTTGCCAATTTCAATTGATCCAATTTGATCATCCATACCTAAAGCCTCAGCACCATTCAATGTTGCAGCCATTATAACCTCAATTGGATGGAAACCAGCCTCTCTAAGCAATTCAAGCTCCCTTATGTAAGCGAATCCATATAATTGAAAAATAAAACCAGAGTCTGATCCTGCAGTTACTCTTCCACCTCTATTTTTATATTCATTAATAAAGGTCATCCACAAATTGTAGTTTTGTTTCCATTCTACTTCCTGCTCAGTTCCCCAAAAATGCCAGTAGGATCCATGAGAAATTTTGCTTGGTTGATAAAATTCCCATAGACTGGGTAGAGTATATTCCTCATGCCACTCCGCTCTTCTAGCTCTATGTAGATCTCTACTAGCCTCATATATATTAAAAGTTGGATCTAAGGTAAAGTCTAGCTCAATTAACTCATTCATTACGTCATTCCAATGCTTTGAATATGGTTCTGCTGCTTGTCTCCATAATTTACCTGCTTCTTCAAACCTATGTTGTTCATTTGAATAATTGTAGTTTGATGGATAGTCCTGAATAGTCCTATCTTCAAAAAGTGCTTCTGGAAGACCATACCAATGTTCCATAGAGGTAAGTCCTGCTCTGGCAGAATTTAAAACATTCCATCTTGCAACATTAAGTTGAGCATGATGCATTGCAGATCCAAGACCTAATTGATTATTTTCATCTAAAGCTGCTTTCATAATACTAGGATTTGAACCAAAAAACTTTATTCCATCAGCTCCTTTTCTTGCATTATATCTTACCCATTCTCTTGCCTCTTCAGGGGAACTAATTTCTTTTTTAAACCCAGATCCAAAACTTGAATATATAATTAACCTAGGTGCTATTATCTCATTATTATTACTCTTATTTTTTAAATTAATACTATAATCTATTCCTCGCCCTCCAGGTTCCCTAACTGTTGTTATCCCATGAGCCAACCATAATTTAAAAACGTAATCAGGGTCTGCACCTTGTGAGTCTCCTCCAATGTGTCCATGCATATCAATAAAGCCCGGAAGAACATACATGCCTTCCGCATTTATTTCTTTTCCATTTCTATTTAATTTGGGTCTTCCACTTTCAATGATATCAACACCTGGATATCCTACATTTCTAATAGATTTAATAATATTTTTTTCAATAACAATGTCAACGGGTCCAATAGGAGGACTTCCATTACCATTGACTAATGTTGCACCTCTTATAATAAGTTGGTCAAAAGGACCATTAGAAAAATTTTTTTCTTGAGCACCAAGAGTAATCAAAAAAAATATGTAAACTAATATTGTAAGATTTTTTTTCATTTAATTTAAAATTTTATTTATTAGTGAAAACCCTGCATAAGCTAAAACTATACAAAAAGATACGCTAATTAAAATATATAAAATTGAGTTTAATAGATCATTAGATTTAAGTAAATTAAGATTTTCAAGAGAAAAAGCAGAAAATGTAGTAAGTCCACCACAAATTCCAATTACTAGAAAATAATAATAGTCTGATTTTAGCATATTATTGCTTATTAGATAACCTATAATTATTCCAATAAGAAAACTACCAACCATATTGACAGTTAGTGTTGAGTAAGGAAAAGATCCTTGCGGAATAAGTTTATTAAACAAAAATCTTATTACGGAGCCTAATCCACCACCAATAAAAACTAGAAGGAACTCTCTCATCATCTAAATAAATTACTATAAGCAGCTATGATTGAGATAAAGACAATAAATATTATAAGGATCACATAAGAATTCTTGTAGTAAACTCTATTGAGATTAGCATCTTTGATATATGAATACCCTATAAGTAAGGCGAATAAGATTGCAAATATTATAGCAAAAATAAGCTGTCCTTTAGTAAACATTAACTAATTTTATTAAACTTTTCTAATGTAAATTTAATAATTATGATAACTAATGCTATTGATGCTGTAAAGGAATTTAACAAAGCCTTTAAAATAGAATACTCTGAAACCCAAGAAGCTGATCTTGATGAATCAATTATTGATTTAAGATATAGGCTAATGCAAGAAGAAAATAATGAATATTTGGAGGCTGCCAAGAAAAAAGACTTAGTTGAAATAGCTGATGCTCTTGGAGATAAATTATATATTCTTTGTGGGACTATTCTTGCTCATGGGCTTCAACACAAGATTGTTGAAGTGTTTAATGAAATCCAGAGAAGTAATATGAGTAAACTAAGTGTTGACGGAAGTCCCGTTATTAGAGATGATGGAAAAATTTTAAAGGGTCCGAATTATTTTAAGCCTAACATTAAAGATATATTAGATAGCTAGACTACTCTTCAACTCTATATCTCCAGCCGTGATGGTCTTCAGATAAGTTTTGTTGAATACTTACAATTGTGTCTTTAATTTTATCTGCATAGCTATCAACTACACTCTCAATCTTGTATTTATCCTCTTTATATCCAAATGATGATATTTTTGCAATTACAGCTGCAGTTCCACAACCAAATATCTCTCTTAGGTTACCATCATTATATTCTTTTAATATCTCCATGACAGTTATATCTCTTTCTTCAACATCAATTCCAAGGTCTTTAGCAACTTGAAGAACTGTTTTCCTTGAGACACCATCTAAAATAGTATCACTAGTTAATGGAGTTACAATCTTATCATTAATTCTAAAAGCTATACTCATAGTTCCTACTTCTTCAATCTTTTGATGATTTGTTGAATCTGTCCATACAATTTGATCAAATCCTTTTGCAATAGCTAAAGATGTTGGATAGAATGCAGCTCCATAGTTTCCTGCAGCCTTAGCATACCCTGCAC
>CESF01050814.1_pt1 | contig 10835 bp, 9 predicted proteins | sample 356331 | NCBI WGS metagenome assembly CESF01 (sample SAMEA2621779, study PRJEB7988) | marine metagenome | biome: marine biome (ENVO:00000447); feature: surface water layer (ENVO:00002042); material: "saline water (ENVO:00002010), including plankton (ENVO:xxxxxxxx)" | depth 5 m
TAGATAATAAAAGCAATGATATAAATGTAACAATGGGTTTACCTTTTTCTAACAATTCATTAGCAATTTTTTTTCAGGTTTTTATAAATTTTCACTCAAGTTATAAAAATGAAGCTTATTATTTTTCAAATACCATAGAGCTTTTAAAATCTGATCTAATTAAAAGTTTATTTAAAAAAAATTTTAATTACTTTGAAAATGTTACTGAAAACATTAAAAAAAATAATGTAGAATTTGTAAGTAGTGAAAAATTAATTTTAAAAAGTAATAAAAAAGAATCTCTTCTTTCAAGATTATTGTTCATGCCTTTTGAAGAATCAAATCTTTTTATCGAAAGATGTTTAAAGCTAATTGACTTAGCTTCATCTCTTTTAAATTCTAATTCGATATATCGTAATAAATTAGAATCAATTTTTATTAGAATAAAAAATTTATTTAAAATAAATAGAGAATTAAAATCCATTACAGTTTTTAAATATTTTTTCGATGATTTATTGTCAGATTCAAAGATTCAAATTAAGGGTTCAGCTTTTAATGGAATTCAAATAATGGGATTACTTGAGTCAAGAGTTTTAGATTTTGAAAATGTTATAGTAACAAATCTTAACGAAGGAATTTTACCTTTAGGTAAAAATGATTTCAGCTTTTTACCATTTGAGTTGAAAAAAAATTATGAGATTCCAACTTTTCATGAAAATGATTTAATTTATACTTATCATTTTTATCGTTTGCTACACAGAGCTAAAAACATAATCTTAACGTTTAATTCAAGTAATATTGGAATAAAAGGCAGTGAAAGAAGTCGTTTTTTATATCAACTTGAGCATGACGGACTTGAATCTCATAGATTAATTAAAGAGGAGAAATCTCCAAAAGTAAATCTTTATAATAAATTTAAGAAGGAAATTAGAAAGTCAAAAGAAATTTTAAATTGTCTAATTCAAATATCTAACAAAGGATTTTCTGCTTCATCAATTTCACAATATTTACATGATCCAATCAATTTTTATAATGAAAGGATTTTAAAAATAAAAGCTTCAGAAAAATTTGAACAAACAATAAATGCAATTGATAAAGGAAATATAGTTCATGATACATTAGAAGATTTATATCGCCCTTATCAAAAAAAATTGTTAAAGATTGAAAATTTAAAAAATATGATGTTAAAAGTAGAATCTACTTTACTTAAAAAATTTAATGAAATATACAATAATAAAGATATAAATGGGCAAAATAAACTTGTATTAAAAACATTAAAAAAATTAATTGTTGATTTTCTTAAAAATGAGCTGAATTTAATTAATTCTGGACATGAAATTAAAATAATTGAAATTGAAAAATTTTTTGATTATAACTTAAGAATATCAAAATCTTTACCACCAATTAAATTAGTTGGTAAAATCGATAGAATTGACATCTTTGATGGCGAAATAAGAATAATTGATTATAAAACCGGAATTATTAAATCCGGTAACATGATTTTGAAAAATTTTGATCAATTACGTGAAGATCATACTATGGCTCCTTTATTTCAATTGCTACTATATAGCTTAATAAGTAAAGAAATATTCGATAAAGGGGCTAAAGTAAAAGCTGTAATAATTTCACTTAGAGAACAAAAAAATTACTGCAAAGAATTAAAATATACAGTTGGAAATCAAGAAAAAAAATACCTGCAAAGTGAAGTTTTAATTGAGTTCGAAGAGTTTTTAAAAAAAATATTCAGTGAACTTTTTGATTTAAAAACCCCCTTTGTGTTATAAAAACAATAATTTTGTTATAAGTATAGTTCATTATGTCCAATAAAAAAGAAAGAGGAGTTAAAGCTCAAAAGTTAAATTGGTTTATAAGATTAATAACTTTAGGCGATAGATTTTCCTGGAAAGATTTTTACGATAGATTAAAAGAAGGTATTGTAAATTTTTTCATTGTTTTTTTTGGAGTACTTGTCTCATTTGGAGTTGAACAAAAGGGAGGAGATTTTGAAAGTCGTAGTAAAAATATTGAAAATTTAGAAGGTTTAAGGGATGAGTTGAAGAGTATGAAAAACTATACATTAGAGTACTTAGATCAAGTTGAATGGGTAAGTAACATGTATAAAGAGCAATACTTAAGATGGGAGGTAGATAATGATAGTATTTTTGTTGTTTTTGACGAGGATGGGAGATATGCACCATTAACTTTTTATACTCAAAGAGATCCTTTTGATCCACCAAGAGTTGTATACGATGCAATTAAACTTGATGGGACTTTTAGACTTTTAGGCCCTGAATTAGGAAGAAGAGTTAATAAGACTTATGATGGAACTGATTTGAAATATATAATTGAAAATACAGCTCAGGAGGAAAAAACTTATATAACTGACTTTGAAAATAGAATTAAGAACAGGTGGGTTTTCGATATAAAAAAAATTGAAACTGAGAAATCTCAATTCTGGATTGATAACAGAAAATATGTTCAAAAGGATAAATATCTTAAATATAACTTACTTAAAAGAGTTGAGTTATGGGATCAAATTATGGGTCAACTTGATGATTACGGTAAAACCCTTGATGAAAATATTTCTTATATAGATTCGGTAGTCATTGATAAAGAAAAGGAAATCACTTTAATCTATTGGACTTTTAGACCTCAGGATTATGGGTTTTGATTATTTCAGAAACTAATTTTCCTGAAATAAGTGCAGGAGGAACACCAGGGCCAGGCACAGTTAATTGTCCGGTAAAATAAAGATTTTTGACCTTTTTACTAATCAATTTAGGTCTCAAAAATGCAGTTTGCATCAAAGTATTTGCTAATCCATAAGCATTACCTTTATATGAGTTGTAGTCTTCAACAAAATTATTTAAACAATATGATTTTTTAAACAGTATATCTTCTTTAATAGTCTGTCCAGTTAACTTTTCTAATCTATTAATTATGATTTTGAAATAGTTTTCACGTATTTTTTGACTATCTTCTATACCTGATGCAATTGGAATCAAAAAGAAGCAGGATTCTTTTCCTTTTGGAGCCATAGTTTTATCCGTTATGGAGGGGAAATTTCCGTAAAAAAGAGGTTCTTTTGGCCATTCAGGTGAATCATAAATACTTTTTGCATGATTATCAAAATCCACATCGAAAAATAAAGTATGATGTGAAACGTTTTTAATTTTCTTATTTATACCAACAAAAAATAAAAGACTTGATGGAGCAAATACTTTTTTTGCCCAAAATTTTTTCGAATAAACTCTATATTCTTTATCAAGAAGTGATTCACTATGGTTATAGTCAGCTCCAGAAAGAACAATATCAAAATCAAAATTTTTTTCATTAGATTTAACTCCTTTAATCTTGTCATTTTTTACAATGATTTTTTCAATATTTTGGTTATTATGAAATTTCACTCCAAGTTCTTTAGCTAACTCAACAATTCCCTCAACGACACTATACATACCTTTGTTCGGATGCCAAGTTCCAAGGCCGAAATCAGCAAAATTCATGAAGTTATAAAAAGCTGGAGTGGCACTTGGTTTTGCTCCGAGGAAAAGTACTGGAAACTGAAGGATTTGGGATAATTTTGGATTGGTAAACTCGCGATCAACTTCTTTTTTGATAGTACTCATGAAGTATCCTATTTTCTTAATAGTTTCAAGAGTAACTAATTCTAAAGGTGAGATACCAGGCATATTATAAACTAAATCCTTGACAGCAATATTGTAATTTTCTTCAGCATTTTTAATGAATTTTTTAAGTTTAACTGAACTCCCTTTTTCTTCATTTTCAAATGCGGAATAAATTTTTTCGAGTGTATCTCCTATTTTGATACTTTTACCGTCTGAGAAGTAAACTTCATATGCAGGATCTAATTTTTTTAAAAAATAATAGTCTGAAACTTTTTTATTAAAATCACTAAAAAATTTTTCGAAAACGTCAGGCATCCAATACCAAGAGGGACCAATATCAAAGGTAAAGCCGTCTTTTTTAAATTGACTAGCTCTACCTCCAAAGGTATTATTTTTTTCAAAAACACTTACTTCAAAACCATTTTTCGCTAAATAGCATGAAGCAGAAAGTGATGAAAAACCCGATCCAATAATTACAACTTTCTTTTTCATTTTCTCTCTGATTTATGTAAATTAAGAATCTAGAGTTTATTTTTTATATTTTTTTTTCTTATTAATTTGCTCTACAAAAGAAGCACTAATTATTCCGGTTGGGATTGCTACTATTCCAATTCCAACTAATGAAATTAGAGTTGCAAAAATCTTTCCACCAAGAGTTATAGGATATACATCTCCATAACCAACCGTAGTTAATGATATTGTAGCCCACCATATTGATTCTGTTATACTTGAATATTTTTCAGGTTGTGCGTCATTTTCCAAATAATATATAGCTGATGCAGAAAAAAGAATCAATAATGTTGCTAAAAATAGTGTAAAATAAAGTTCACTTTTAACAGAATAAATAGCTTTGCCAAATAATCTTAAAGAAGGATTATTTCTTCCTAATTTAAATATCCTTACAATTCTAAATAGTCTTAATATTCTAATAAATCGACCATCAAGTGGCATTAAATTACCAAGGTAAAAAGGTAAAATAGAAATTAAATCAATTAAACCAAAAAAACTGAAGATATAAGAAAATAAACCCTTAATCTTTTTTTTATTAAAATTATGTAAAATTCTATAAATATATTCTATGGAGAATATTGAGATAGAAACCAATTCAAATGCATTGAAAAAACCTTGATATCTAATTCTTAAACTTTGATGTGATTCTAAAATCATTGCAACAACATTTAATACAATTAGAACAAGAATAAATTGGTCAATATACTTATAGACTTTCATTTATTTTTATAAAGGTCTCTTACAATAAAAATTATAACAATAATTGTTGTTACAATAACAGTATTTGCTACAAAAGTTGGGGTCATTTCATTTTTTTTTAAAATTAATAAATTTGGTTTTAACTGTCATAAATTAATTATCATTTTAAATTCTTTTTATTAAAATTAGGTTTAATGTTTAAATGAATTAATTTTATTTTTAATAAATAATTATTAATGGCAAAGGTATCAATTATAAATTTATCAATCTTCGTAATTTGGCTTTTTCACTTAACAGGAGTCATAGGTATTTTATATTTTGATTCAAAATGGTTTTTGTCGGCAACTCCAATAAATCTTTCAATTAGTTTTATTTTACTAATAATTGTATGTTGGAAAACACCAAAATTCTTATACATACTTAGTTTAAGTTTTTTAATTGGATTTTTTTCAGAGTATTTGGGAGTTAATTACGGATTGATTTTCGGTAATTATGTTTATGGTAGTTCTTTGGGAATAAAATTTTATGATGTCCCAATTTTAATTGCTGCTAATTGGTCTATTGTAACTATATGTTCTGCCTCAATTTCAAATCAATTTAGTAAAAATATTTGGGTGAAAATTTTTATTGGAATTGGTATGGCTCTAATTCTGGATTTGTTAATTGAACCGGTAGCTCCTGTTTTAGACTTTTGGAAATTTGATAATGATGTTGCACCATTACAAAATTATTTTGGATGGTTTATAGTTTCTCTTCCTCTCCATTTTTTTTATCATTATTGGAAAATTGAAATTAATTCTTACTTTACTCATCATTTATTTATTTTGCAATTGGTTTTTTTTATGATTTTACTATTGAAAATTAAAGATTTAGAAAGTGCGATAGTATGAAAAAAAATAATTCCATCTATGTTATAGTTATTCTTGCAATTATTGGTTGTAGTGAAAAACAATTGATTAAAAAGATTGAACCTACTAAAATTGAAGAATCAAACCAAATTGATTCCTTGTCGAACAGTGATTTTGAATTTTTTAAATTACCTACTGATGATGATATTGATAGTATAATGGTGAATTTTAAAAAATTTAATTCATTTTCAAAAACAATATTAAATTTAAGTAGATTAGATATAAATGGGCTGGAGGTTTTTTTAATGGATGCAATAGTTAAGTCAGATGAATTGTTGCTCTCTAAATTTCCTAGCGTAATTGATTTACCCCAGGTTAAGAGTAGATTAAAGGTTGTTAAGACTAAGATTTTAATTTGTAAATTCCATAGCTCTAATTATGAGATAAACAAGTTAACTATTTCTATGGAAGAAATGTTTAACTCCTATAACGACTTTTTGGAAATTATCTATGAGATAATAATTAATGAAAAAAATATAAACGTAAATTCTTGATTTTATTAAATAGAAAGATTTTTTCTAATAAAATTATAATCTAAATAATTTATAATTTTTTTTGATGATACAATTCTTGTTATTGATCTAGAATGGTCAAAATCTGGTAATTTTAACTTTTTAGCTATTGCAACGGAAGTGTAATATTCTTTCTTTGTTGGATGATAGGGGGAAACACAATTAAATATTTCATTTCCAGGAAAATTTAGTATCAAATTATAAATAATATTAATACAATCATCTAAATGAATAAGGTTAATCTTTCCTTCAGGATTTAATATTTTATTTTGATTAATTAAACTATACACAGGGTGCCTTTCTGGGCCAATTAAACCTCCCATTCTAAGGATAGTGGTTTTAAATTTAGAATTATTAATTAATTTTTTTTCAGAAGTTATTAATTGTTCATTTATATTTTTGATTGGTTTAATTAAATTATTTTCATTAACATTTCCAGTTAATTCTCTATAAACTGAAATGCTACTAATAAACACAACTTTTTTAATTTGATTTTTTTCAATTTGTTTTAAACATAAATTGATTTTTTTATCAAATTTAGATTTATTATTTTTTTTGATTTTTGGAGGAAACGAAATTATTATAATTTCTAAATTATTGAAAAAATCTAAATTTCCTTCTATTTTATCATCATGAATTTTAATTACATATGGATCAAGTTTAAATCCTTTAAAAATAGAATTTTTATCCTTATTTGTTGAACTTACTTTTATTGAATAATTCTTCGTCTTAAGGAATTTTGCTAGAGGAAAACCTAACCATCCGCAACCTAAAATACCAATTGATTTCATTGAAAATTTTATCCGAAATTAACTGAATTTTAGCTATTTATAAATTATTTATTTATTTTTTTTATATATTAGATAGAAATCAAATATTGAATATGGCTGTCAAAAGTTTTCAAGGAGTTAGAGAAAATATATCAAGCAAAAAGGCTTCAACTCTTTCTGTAGAGGATGTCATGACTAAGAATTTAGTAGTTTTTTCACCTGAAGATTCAATTTTTGAAGTGATGCGAAAATTTATTAGGCATAAAATTTCGGGGGGTCCTGTTGTCAATAAAAGAGGAGTAATCATTGGAGTTATTTCTGAGGCTGATTTGATGAAAGAGATATCTGACAGTAGATACTTTAATATGCCAATTTTAGATAAAACTGTAAGACATTTTATGAATAAAAATGTACAAACAATTCAATCATCATTTAGCATTTTTGAAGCAGCATCTTTATTTCACAAGACAAGTAGAAGAAGGTTTCCAGTGGTTGAAAACTCAAATCTTGTTGGTCAAATTAGTAGAAAAGATATAGTAAAGGCAGTTATTAATATGAAAAGTCAAACATGGAGATCTTAGTTTAATCCTTTTAATTTTTTAATCTGTAATTCTATTTCTTCGTCATCAATTTTATCAAATAATAAAATAGGCTTGTTTATTTCATGTTGATCTTTTAATAAAATATAGTTTTCAGATAATTGATTCCATTTAATTTTCTTTTCAATTTTTAATAAAGATTTAAGTTTTATAGAAGTAAATGGTAAAAATGGTTCACACACAATTGATAAAGTTGCAGCAATTTGAGCAGACAAATTTATAATTGTTTTTACTCTTTTTGGATTTGATTTTATTTTCTTCCAAGGTTCTTCCTCTGCAAGGAATTTATTACCCATTCTTGCAAGATTCATCATTTCAAAGCAACCATCTCTAAATTTAAAATTCTCTATACTAGATCCAATGATTTTTGGGAATTTAATTAATCTAGAAATAATTTTTTTATCATTTTCATATAAGTTGTCTAATTCGGGTATTTTACCCATAAAGTATTTATGAGTTAAAACAGTAACTCTATTAATGAAGTTTCCAAAAATTGCAACAAGTTCATTATTATTTTTATTTTTAAAATCATTCCAAGTAAAGTCACTGTCTTTGTTTTCTGGAGAGTTTACTGTAAGTACATATCTTAGAACGTCTTGTTTATTCTTAAAATCTTTAAGATAATCTGGCAGCCACACTGCCCAATTTTTGGAAGTAGAAATTTTTTTACCTTCAAGATTTAAAAATTCATTGGCAGGAACATTTTTTGGTAATATATAATTACCTAAAGCACTTAGAACACTTGGAAAAATAATGCAATGAAAAACAATATTATCCTTACCAATAAAATGAATTAAATTAGTTTTTTTATCTTGCCAGTAAGGTTTCCAATCCTTATTTTTTGATTTAGCCCATTCCTTTGTCGACGAAATATATCCAATAGGCGCATCAAACCATACATAAAGAACTTTACCTGTAGCATTTTTTAATGGTACTTTAATACCCCAATCAAGGTCCCTTGTAATTGCTCTAGATTTTAGACCACTATCAATCCATGATTTTACTTGTCCATAGACATTTGATTTCCAATCATTTTTATGATCAACTAGTATAAATTTTTTAATAAAATCTTCATAGTTATTTAATGGTAAAAACCAATGTTTAGTTTTTTTTAAAATTGGGGTGCTGCCAGAAATGGTTGATTTAGGATTAATTAGATCAACCGCATTAAGAGAGCTTCCACATTTCTCACATTGATCACCATAGGCTTCCTTACTTTGGCATTCTGGACATTCACCAATGACAAATCTGTCCGCAAGGAATTGTTCCATTTCAGAATCATAAAGTTGGTCAGTAGTTTTTTCAACTAATTTATTTTTATTGTAGAGTTGCAAGAAAAAATCTGAAGCTGTTTTATGATGAATTTCATTTGATGTTCTTGAATAGTTATCGAAAGATATTCCAAATTCTTGAAACGATTTTTTAATGTTTGAATGATATTTATTAATAACTTCTTTTGGTGAAACCCCTTCTTTTTTTGCTTTAATTGATATAGCCACACCATGTTCGTCACTTCCACAAATATAGATTACATCATTATCAATAGATCTAAGATATCTTACATATATATCTGAGGGAACATAAACTCCAGCTAAATGACCAATATGGATAGGCCCATTTGTATAGGGAAGGGCAGCGGTAACTGTAAAACGTTTTGAACTCAAAATATTTTTTTTACAAAAGTAGTTTTTTAAAGTAATGTTATTACTTTTTTTGTAAGTTATAAATCTTTTAAAAGTTATTTTTTTAATAAAATAACAATTTGTATTAAAATTTATATTTTTGTTAAATAATTAACACGCTATGAAGACAATTGCTTCTGTTGTTGAAGAATATATAAAAACAAAGCCTTTTCTTTCAACAGCATTATCCCAAGGGATAATAAATTTAACATCTCTTTCAAGGCAAATCCAACCTGATATTGAAATTATAATTAAGAAAAGAGCAAAAAGTGGAGCAATTGTTATGGCTCTCAAAAGAATATCAGATAATATGGAGTTCGTTTCAACTCATAAAATTGTTAGGGTCTTAAAGGGTATTGGTGATATTACTGTTAGATCTTCACTAATTGACTATAGTTTTAAGATTTCTGACACTTTATTTGGAGCACAATCTTTATTTCTTTCTGAAATTAATCAAAAAAAGGATTCATTTTATACATCTTCTAGAGGAGTATCAGAATGTAATATTGTAATAAGTAATAATTTGTCTTTATTAATTGATAAATATTTTGAAAATGAATTTTTAGTAAAAAAATTAGAGAATTTATCATCTGTTTCAATTAAGCTTCCAAATGAAAATATTTCCATACCTGGTATTTATTATTTTATTTTTCAAAGGTTATCATGGGAGGGAGTAAATATTATCGAAGTAATTTCAACTTCAAATGAATTTACAATCTTAGTAGACGAAGATTATGTTAATACTGCTTTCAAAGTTATAAAAGATTTAAAGTCTCTTTAAATTGAAAAAGATTTTTAGCATCTTCGATTGATTTTATATCATTAATTTCCATGATTAACCTTGTTAGATTATTTTTCTTTTTTTCTTTTAATTTTATTTTATTTCCATTTTTATTTATCCAGTCTAAAATATCTTTGAATTCTTTCGCTTTATAAAATTCACTATTTTCATCTGAAATAAAAAAAGCCACACATTTATTTTTTTTAAGTATAATTTTTTCAATTCCATATTTTGAAATCCTCCATTTTAATCTCAATGAATCAAATAGCTCATTTATTTGTCTTGGTATTTTTCCAAATCTATCCTCAAGATCCTTTTTGAAATTGATTAATTGATTTTCAGTTTTAAATTTTGATAATCTATTGTAAACATTCATTCTTTCTGTAACATTTTTAATATAAAAGTCAGGAATGAATACTTCTAAATCAGTTTCTATTATAACATCTTTAATAAAAGATTTGTCATTTTCATGATTACTATAAATATTTTTAAATTCATTTTCTTTTAGTTCATTTATAGCTTCGTCAAGAATTTTATGATAAGTATCAAATCCAATTTCGTTTATAAATCCACTTTGTTCACCTCCAAGTAAATCTCCTGCGCCTCTAATTTCTAAATCTTTCATTGCAATTTTAATTCCTGATCCAAGTTCAGAATATTGTTCAATAGCTCGCATTCTTTTTTTTGCGTCACTGGAAATCAACTCTATTTGGGGGATGATAAAATAACAGAAAGCTTTTTTATTACTTCTTCCTACCCTTCCCCTCAT